>MDTG01147086.1_pt1 | contig 27639 bp, 27 predicted proteins | sample 811421 | NCBI WGS metagenome assembly MDTG01 (sample SAMN05326645, study PRJNA326480) | marine metagenome | isolation source: seawater | place: Pacific Ocean: South East | collected 2011
ACGGCTCGACCGCCGAAGACTTCGCCTCTTGGATCGATGGCAAGAATCTGAAGTCTGCCTGAATAACTGGAGAATCAAAGTGAGATACAACCCACAACGACTGGGCAGCGATCCTGTTGTCCAAACTTTTCTTGACATGGCATCCATGACGACTCCCGGCGGTACGGAGTCGTACTGCTGGCGTGCTATCCCAGGTCCACGTCGAGTCGACAACTTCGGAAACCTCCACGTAACTGTTGGAGATCCGATGGGAACTATGTTCGCCAGCCACTTGGATACGGCGTGCATGGAAAGCACCAACGTCTGGTTCGACTTCAGCAAGAAGAACTTTGTCCGGACCAACGGTAGAACTCTACTTGGTGCGGACGACAAGGCCGGTGCCGCAATTATGTGCCACATGATTCGTCATCGGATCCCCGGACATTATGTATTCCACGCCAACGAGGAGCTTGGTTGCTTGGGCAGCCGGGACCTGGCCAAGTGCTTCATCAGCCAGTTCGAAGACCCTGGTCTGGTGCTCCCCTCAATCCCCGAGCGTGTGATTTCGTTTGACCGACGGGGCTACGACTCCGTGGTCACACATCAGATGGGAGAACGCACCTGCTCAGACCAGTTCGCCACCGCCCTGTCCGCGGAGCTTGGCTTGGGACATAGGCCAGATCCGACAGGCAGCTACACCGACTCCAACGAATACCAAATGGTCGTGCCCGAGTGCACCAACGTATCGGTTGGTTACTTCAACCAACACACGAACAGAGAAGAACAGAACATCGAGTTCCTTCGAGACCTGGCGGATCGGTGTCTCTCTGTTGCATGGGACGAGCTGCCAACCGTACGCCAGATCGACGAATTCGGCTGGGTTGAATACGAGGAGCAGCAGCAAAGCCCCGACGAGCTGTTTGAGCCGGCCCCTGGAGACTCGGCCTGCGAGTTCGATTACCACTTCGAAGACAACACCTTCCAAGACGGAGACTCTTTTTGAATCGCGTGACAATCAACACAATCGATGATGCCGTTTACAAGTCTATTGAGGGGAGTCAAACCAACGACTTCGTAATAGACATCGATATCGACGGCATTGATACGGAACTCATCTTTGATCTGTCCAGCACAGGTCTGCTAGAGAATGTCCGAATCGATCTAAGTAACGGCAGAGGAGGACTAATGATTGACTACACCATGGAAAGAAACTCAATCACCCCCTCTCAAAAGTTCATCCAAGAAGTTATCCCGGATCTGCACCATGCAATTTGTGATCTCGAGTACCACCTCGACGTTGCCCGAGGATCGTACGCCGCCTGAACCAGGCGACTTTTCAGACCTCCCCCTTTGGAACCAACCAGATGATTGACCTGTACACAGCAGCGTTGCTTTCCCTGCTAACGCTCGTTTTGTTCAGCATGATTTGTAAAGGACTTTCTTGTGACAACGGAAGATGTATACAGAATTGCCCGAGAAGCTGTGGCTTGCTTGGCCCACTCCAACAAGGGTGGATTTATACGAAGGGATTGGGAAGAGCTATTGCACGAAGCCTTCGTTCGTTGGCTGGAACTGGGAACGATAATTCAAGAGGGTGAGAACGGCGTGCGTAAATACTTTATGCGTGCCGTTGTGAATCAACGAAGCAAAAGGGTCCGTCGCAAGACGTACTTCGATAAGTACTGCCGCCATGTCAAGAACACCGTGAAGCCCGAGGTAGGTTTTCAGTATCCAAAGGAGCACGGAAGCCCTCTTCTTGACGCCCTCGACAAGCTGCCAGACGACGACAGCGACCTGATGTTTCGGTATTACAGCCGGACGAATAAAAAGTTTTCGCTCCTCCGCTACCCCGACAGTCCCAACGTCAAGACCAGGTCGGGGCTTCAAACTCGAGTGCATAGAATTCGTGAAAAGCTCAGGAGAATTATGAGTAGGTGACAACCACCATTCGAGTTACTGACGGCGTCGACGTGTACGAATCAGAATGCGTCGAGTACGTCAGGCATTGTGGCAACGACATGGCAATCGTTGACGCAGCTCGAGTCTCTTTCGACAAGGGACATGAGCAGTACGACGATGATGCAAATGAAAAGCTCATCGAGTACCTGGCCAGTCACAACCACTGGTCTCCATTCGCTCATTGCAGCGTGACATTCAGAGTGCACGCTCCAATCTTCCTGGCCCGTCAGTTCATCAAGCATCGGGCAGGATTTGAATGGAATGAAATTAGCCGACGATACGTCGACTCCTCACCGCTAATCTGGGTGCCGGAGTCTTGGCGAAAGAGACCATCAAGTGTGAAACAGGGAAGCACCACGGATGGTGCAGTCCCCGTAGAAGGACAACAGCTGCATCGCTACAAGCTGTGGGCAGAGACCTGCCTCAGCATGTACCGAGCAGACTGCGATCTAGCAGGGGTTTGTCCTGAACAAGCTCGAGCAAAGCTGCCTTTGGCGACTCTGACCAGTTGGATCTGGACAGGATCGGTCGCCGCGTGGGCACGCATGGTCGAGCTGCGGGGTGATTCACAGTCTCAGTTGGAGTGTCGGCCGTACACCACGGCTGTCGAACACTTCATGGGAAGCCTGTTTCCAAAAACCTGGAGTGCCCTGTCGGGCAAGAACTTACATGTCAGAACGACCGATCCAACCAGGTGACCGCGTTAGGTTTAGGTTCCCCGCATTTCGTAGATACCCTACGGCGGGGACAGTAGTTGCAGTGAAAGACACTACAATATCTGTCACAGACGTGCCCGACTGTGGACCTGCCGTCTTCGATCTTGACCAGGTCGAAGACTGTGTGAAGCATCACTTACGACAACCTTCCCGCCCACGCCCCCGGCGTAGAAAGGGGGCTCCCCGACGGAAGAAATGAGGGGACCATGAGTGACAGCAAATTCAGAAGATAGAGCTGCTTTCGACTACCTGTGCTCAGAACTCCTAAGCGATTTAGAAAAGCTGGACATCAAATCAAAGATGCTCCTAGCAGACTTTGTCATCACTGACGAGGTGTCAGAAGAAGACCTAAAAGCATGCAGAGAGCTCTGCTCTGGTATCAGTAAACTACATGCACAGGTGATCGGCCGCAAGCCGGTTCTCGCCAGATTTATTTCTACCCGAGAGGGTCTCGACCTTTTCCTGACCACGCTGAAGCCAGGTCAGGAGTTTACTCACAGAGAGGCATTGATTTGGGTGACTGAAAACACCCTCATGAGCCCGGACAAGTTCGCCATCGGTTCCGATGGCAAGATGCCTCTGGCCCATTACATCACGGTTGAGATTGGCCGTAAGGTCAAGTCGGGTTCAATCACACGTCTAGAGAAAGGAGTCTACAGCGTCAGCTAATACATCTTGATCTGGGACAACTTTGACGACTCCCTCCGTTCATACTTGTGGACGGAGCAGGAGGCATTTGAGTTGCGTGCAGTTGACGAGGGTATCTCAAGGTACCGCAAGTACAGGGCAGAGGCCGACGCTTGCACCCTGGGACCCGAGAAGCAGCTCATCAACCAGGCCTTGGATACTTACATCCTCGCCTTGGAACAACTGCGAGAAGAAACCAAAACGCGAAAGGTGAAACGAGGCAAGCCACAAATGTGGTGGGATGCCCTGCTGGATGCTGATCTAACCCAGCTTGCTTTCGTTGCCCTCACCCAAACGTTGACACTGGCAACCATGACAGGCCCACAACGCAACCGTCTGGGTCACAACACTGTCACCAACGTTAGCCGGGCCATCACCGATGCGTACGAAGAGTGTCTTCTTGTCGCTGCAATACGTAAGCACAACAAGAAACTCTGGGACGAAGAGCGGGTTCGTTGGCGTAATCTAACTTCCCGAGCAATGCAGGCCATCAAGAAAAAGGCAGGCATCAAACTTCCACCCTGGGGTCCTAAAGAGAAGGCACGCTTCGGCAACATACTTCTGCATGTGATGGTGAGATCCACCAACACAGTAGAGATTACGCGGAAGTGGATAGACGGCCGCACCTTTTATATGACCGAGCTTCTTCCAGACGTGCGGAGCTGGATCGAAACCCAGCACTCCGAGCTGGAGCTCTTGTCAAGAACAGCGGCACCACCCTGCGTAGTACCGCCACGTAACTGGGAAAGCACCACCGTCGGTGGCTGGCACTACTACTTGGGCCGGGGCCTTACCCTGGACAAGGGACTCAACCACGAAACCGAGAGGAGCCAGGACAAGCTGGCCGTCACCCTTGAGGCGGTCAACCATCTTCAAGCAACGCCCTGGTTGGTAAACAAGGCGGTGCTGGAGATCGTCACCCAGTTCTGGACCACGGGGGTAGGAGTCGCGGGGATACCCGACGGGATCAAGGCCATCCCGCCCTACCCAGAAGACTCGAGCGAGTCTCAGATTAAAGAGTGGAAATCAGAAGCGTCTGCCATCCACTCGTTCAATGCAAAGACGCAGAGCAAGCGGGTCAACTTCAACCTCGCACTGGATACGGCCAAGCGTCTTTCATCAAAGCCTGCATTTTGGTTTGTTCAGGCACTCGATTTTCGTGGGCGTGCCTACCCGCTGTGCCGAAGCCTTAACCAACAAGCTCACGATTCTGCCAAAGGTCTTCTAACTTTTGCAGAATCAAAGCCGTTGGAAGACCGCGGCTTCTTCTGGCTTCGTGTCCACCTCGCAAACTTGCATGGCCACGACAAGGTAAGCCTCGACGACCGTGTCGCTTGGGCCGATAGTCATTTGGAGACCTGTTGTAAGGGGAAGTCATTCGACCCGTACGACAATAGGTCTTGGTCAGAGGCGGACAAGCCGATTCAAGCATTAGCAACAACTCTTGAATTGATTGCAGCTATTGAATCTGGAGACCCCCCGTCGTATGAATCTTGCCTACCCGTCGCAGTCGACGGTACCTGCAACGGCCTTCAGCATCTGGCGGCCGCCGGCAGAGATCCAGTAGGTGGCCGACTTGTCAATCTCATTGACTCGAACGTCCCAGCTGACGCTTACCAGGTCGTGTCGGAAAGGGCCGGTCATCTCCTATCGAAGATGGCTGACAACCCCCTTGAGCAGGACTTGGCGAAGATGTGGGAAGGACGGATTGAACGCAAGATCGTCAAGCGAGCAACGATGACCACGCCGTACGGCGTTACGTCACAGGGTGTAACCAACCAGCTGCTCGAGGACGGGTTCATTGACAAGCTAGGGTGCGGAGACCATCCGAAATTCAAGGCCGCTCGGTTCTTGATGCGGGTGATCGAGGAGGCAAAGGGTATCGAAATGTCGGCAGCCACTGACATCATGGAGTGGTTCCGGCAGGTTGCAATGATCGCCAACGACCCCGGACAGCCTGTCCGATGGACCACCCCGATTGGATTCGAGGTCTGTCAGAAGTACTTGCAGTACCAGGTCGACCGAATACGAACTCCCTTCCAACGACTCTGCATTGCCCTGCCTCCCGAAGAGGCGGTGCTCGACAGTAGGAAGCAGTATCGAGGCCTTCCCCCAAACGTCGTCCACTCATGGGACGGATCCCACATGATGGGCACCGTCATACGACTGAAGGACCGGGGGATCGAACACATTGCAACCGTCCACGACTCCTATGCAACCCACGCGTCGAACGTAGACGTTCTCAACGAGGAGCTACGCACCGAGTTTGTGGAGATGCATGGGCGACCCCTGCTCTCTGATTTCAAGGTAGAGGTTGAGTCACATCTTGGTGTAGAACTACCTGATCCGCCCCCGCTGGGCGATCTAGATATCAAGGAGGTTCAAAGCAGTACCTACTTCTTCTCATGACAAATCGCTACAGCAATTACCCGCCACGGATCTACATCGCTGGACCCATGCGGGGCAAGCCGGACTTCAACTACCCGGCTTTCGACGAAGCGTCTCGAATGCTTTCGTCGCTGGGGTGGGATACCGTTAATCCTGCCCAATTGGATCGGGACGCCGGGGTCGACCTCGAGAAAGTCGATCCTATTCGACCGGTTCCAAACCGCCTTCTTCGGGAGGTGTTCAAGAGAGACCTGTCAAGCCTGTGTGATTGCGACGCAATCTATCTGCTGCCGGGTTCCGAAAACAGTCTCGGTGCTGTCGTTGAATCCGACCTGGCAAAGCTCTTGGGCTTGGCCATCTACGACTACCGCGATCAGATGTCTGACATCCGACAGACAACGGACAACCCAAGGTGAGTCGGGTGCTAGTAATCGGGGACGTTCACGCCCCCGCCACCCACCCCGGGTACATGCAGTTCTGCATTGATCTTTACGACGCTTGGAGCTGCGACAAGGTTGTGTTTATCGGGGATGTGCTGGATTACCACGCGATTTCTTTCCATGAAAAGGAGCTTGACAGCCCCAATCCCGTGGATGAAGTCGAGCTGGCCATTGAAGCGGTTGCCGAATGGTACGAGCACTTCCCCAAAGCGGTAGTAACGATTGGAAACCACGACGAACGGGTTCACCGAAAGGCACGGTCGGCCGGTGTCCCCGACATGTTCATCAAGACGTACGAAGATGTGTACAAGACTCCCAAGTGGACTTGGACATACGAGTACGAGATCGATGATGTCAGATACTTCCACGGGACGGGCTGCTCCGGCATCCAGCCGGCACGTCTAGCAGCCTTGAGTGGAATGATGTCTACGGTTGTCGGTCACGTCCACTCGGTCGCAGGAATCCACTGGGCTGCCGGTCCCAAGGGGCGGGTGTTTGGAATGGATGTCGGATGCGGCATCGATGTCGAGCATCCCGCCATGAGGTACGGCAGGAATATGAGGTACAAGCCCATCCTGTCTGCCGGTGTGGTCATTGACGGGATCCCCTATCACGAAATCATGCCCGCCGGTGTCGGCGAGTCCTACGAAAGGACTCGTTTTTGAATGTGGTTCACGATCAAATCCTCAGCCTATGCTCCGGCATCGGAGGGCTTGACCTCGGACTCAGTGCCGGACTTCGAAGAGTGGGCCGATCTCCTCGAACAGTGTGCATGGTGGAGAGGGAAGCCTTCGCAATCGCGAACCTGGCTCATGCGATGCAAGAGGGTCGACTGGATGAATGTCCTCTTTGGCTTGGAGACCTCAAGGATCTACCCCTCCAAGAGCTTCCGGAAATCGACTGGATCACGGGGGGCTACCCCTGCCAGCCATTCAGCCAAGCAGGAAAGCGAATGGGGGGAGAAGACCCTCGCCATCTGTGGCCCCACATCCTCAGACTCACCGAGTCTCTTCGACCGAGTGGAGTCTTCTTCGAAAACGTATCCGGACACTTGTCGCTCGGTCTTGATCAAGTCCTTCGAGACTTGGAAGAGTGTGGTTTCCGCAGTGCGTTCGGCCTGTACTCAGCGGCGGAAGTCGGTGCTCCTCACCGACGGGAACGAGTCTTCATTCTTGGCTTGGCCGACCGCAACCGTCGGAGACTCGAGGAACTCCGCTCGCCACACCACCACAACCGGCGTGATGAAGGACGGCACGACCTTGGTCGATGCGACCAGGGCGTGGCCCACCCCGACAACTCAAGACTCAACCAACAACGGGGGTCCTGCTCAAGCGAACAGGAAAGATCCGGGACTAAATCTCATAGCTGGCCTGCCCGACCCGGACAATCCCAACTCTCGTACGAACCGCCCAGGACTCTTGAACCCAGCCTGGGTCGAGACGCTGATGGGATTCGAAACAGGGTGGACCGATTGCGTGCCCTCGGAAACGCCGTAGTTCCGCAGCAGGCGGAGCACGCCTTCGTTGATCTCTGGTATCAACTCAACAACTCTCAATGGAGAACCGCAGTATGAATGAGAAGGATGTAAGCATGACCGTCTGTGGACTCTTGAAGTCCATCATCGAGTCGGGTGCACCCAAGGATGACTGGCTCGACCTCACTGGCCAAGCACTTCGAGTACACTACGCTTGGAAGAACCAGCTCATGCAGCCCCCGCCGGCTCCCGCAGCGGAGACGGACACCAAGGCCGAAGTCGCCGAAGAGGTCGTGACGTCGGTTGGTGATCTTCCTGAATGAAAGACAGCTGACAACACTGGCAAGACAGTGGCAGAAGCGTCTCGGCCTGGCCGATTGGCACGTACGTGCAAAGTGGGCCAGCATTGCCGAGATCGGCAACTCGTATGGAACTTGCAGGTTTGACATCAATCACAAGACGGCTCTCATATCTGTCCTGTCGGAAGAGTTCGCCGATAGTTACACGTTCCCGTCTCCCCCTTGGGATGCAGAAAATATAATTGTCCATGAGCTGGTCCATCTCCTGCTGGCTCCCGCTCAACTCGAGGACGATGTTTATCAAGAGCAATTAATCAATCAGCTGGCAGAAGCATTCGTGCCAGTCCTTGAAAGGAAACGACTTGACTAAGAAGTCCAATATCACTTGGCTGTCTGATTCCCCGATCATCACCCCAGTGGGCACCGCCCAGTACGGGTATCTTCAGAAGCCGGACCAGTTCGGCAACTACTCGATCACCTACGTATTCGATGACAATCCGGAGACGACGGAGTTCGTGACCAAGATGACCGAGCTGTCGAATGGATTCCTTAAGTCCCACGGCATTGATCCGGTGGACCGATGGAAGTCAATCAAGCAGCGAGCCGACAAGTTTGATGGGCGTATGTTTATCAACTTCAAGACCCCGCTCAACCGCAGAGACGGCAAGCAGAATGTACCCATCAACACCTTCAACTCTAAGAACGAAGCGTGTGACGAGCCTTGGTCGGGCGATCGTATTCGTGTTGCCTTTTCTTTGGGAGGGTGGCACAGCTCCAACCTTGGTACCGGAGCGAAGGCTTACATCAAGTCTGTCCAACTGGTAGAAAAGGCCAGGGGTGATGGGGGTGCCGCCTCGCACAGCCCTTTCGGAGAGATGACCGGAGGGTACGAAGGTACCTCCAGTTCGACTGAAGCGTCGGAGGCGATTACCACGCCGGACATCCCCCAGGTTCCGTCGATTAGTAAGGAAGACCTTCCCTTCTAATGGTGGAGCTCCGCCTCCCCATTGAAGCCAAAGCCGCTCCCCGGCCTCAGTTTTCTAAGAGGTATGGACGAGCCTACAACAATCCCCGCTACGAAGTATTCAAGAGAAAGCTAGCGGACCTGATTGTGTTGAATGGAGAACTGGACAAGCCTATTGAAGGGCCTGTCACGGTGACCATTGAGCTGGCGTTCAAGCGACCAAAGAAGCCAGCACGAAGCTATCCATCCAAGCCGGGCGATGTTGACAACCTGGCCAAGGGTGTCATGGATGCTTGCAACAAGCTGGTGTGGGTCGACGATGTTCAAGTCGTCGAGCTGCATGTCAACAAGGTCTACAGTCAAGACGACAATTACATCTATTTGAAAGTCGAAGAGACTGAGTGATTCTCGAGTAACACACAGGGAGCAGTGCCCCCGTTGCCAAGACAGTGGAAGAGACAACCTCTGCCACTACGACGACGGCCACACCCACTGCTTCGCCTGTGGCTACCACACAAACGGAGACAAACAAACAATGATCGCGTCCCCTGCAGCTCCGTTTACTCCCATTCAAGGAAAGCCTATCCGCCTGGAAGGGCGGCAGCTTACGGATGAGATTTGTGGCAAGTTTGGCTATCGAGTAGCCAAGCACGGTTCGGACATTATTGAAGTCGCGGACTACGTAAGGGACGGGACCATCGTCGCACAAAAGCTGCGATGGCCGAACAAACAATTCCGCTGCGTCGGTGACGCCAGAGGACTGCCCCTGTTTGGGCAGCAGCTGTGGCGACAAGGAGGCAAGTGGATTGTTGTAACAGAAGGTGAGATCGATGCACTATCAATTGCACAGGTCACCGATGGAAAGCTCCCGGCCGTCTCGGTCCCGACAGGGGCGGCGGGAGCCGTTGAGTCTGTCAAGCAGAATCTTGACTACCTCAACACATTCGAGCGTGTCATCTTTGCGTTCGACATGGACGAGCCAGGCCGTAAGGCTGCACTCGAATGTGCCGAAGTGCTTCTTCCGGGCAAGGCTGCGATCGCCCAGATGCCTCGTAAAGACGCAAACGAAATGCTCGTCAACCATGAAGTCGAGCTTCTAAAGGAAGCCATCTACAACGCAAAGGTTTTCAGGCCAGACAATATCCTGCACGTCAGTGAAATCAAGCCCGAGAACCGAGCCGCCAAGGAGACTTGGTGCTACCCCTGGGATCAGATGACTGACTTTCTCATGGGGCAGCGGTCCCGGGAAATCGTCATGTGGACCTCGGGTACCGGGTCAGGTAAGTCCACGATTATTAGAGAGATCGTCGCTCACCACTTGGAAGAGGGACGAACCGTGGGCATGATCATGCTCGAGGAATCTCCAGAAGAGACCTTGGATGATCTCGTCAGCCTACGCCTTGGTAAAAAGGTTCGGGCTATTCGTTCTCAAAGAGAACTAAACAAGCTTCGAGGGGAGCTTGGAAGGCCCCTGCTCGAGGTGGTGGCTGACGACCTGACCGATGAAGAGTACATGGCTGCTCGTAACGATCTGGACGGGAGCCACCTGTACTTGTACGACCATCGCGGTGCGGCAGATTACAACAACCTTCTCAACCGCATCGAGTACATGTCAAACAGCCTCGGCTGCAAGGTGGTGGTCTTGGATCACATCACTGCGGCAGTGGCTGGAATGATGTCAGACGAGCCCGGATCGGAACGTCTACTGATTGATGAGCTAATGAAAAATATCAGCTCACTCTGTCAGAGGCACGGCATTCACGTAGACATCATTAGCCAACTCCGACGGATGCCTGGCGTCCACTACGAGGAGGGCGGGCGTATCACCGCCGACGCCCTACGCGGCTCTGGATCACTCGGATCCGTACCGGATCTGATCGTCGCGTTGGAAAGAAACAGGCAGGATCCAGACAAGGATCGGGCCAACACCAGCATTGTTCGTGTTCTTAAGAACAGGTTCATGGGCAACACCGGTGTCGCAGCGGCCCTTAGATACGACCAACAAACGGGCCGAATGACGTCCGTTGACTTCACAGAAAATCCCGACGGGTCCATCGTTTTCGATGGGGTGACTCCGTCCAATCCATTCGAACTCCTCCAGGAAATGCCAAATGCCTGAGATTCCAGAAGACTTCACCAACTACTCTGGGTGGAAGCCCCAGAACGTTATGCGAGACATCGACGCACTAAAGGGCGTTGCCCGCTCTCAAGCCCAAGCAATCGCTAAGGTCTTGGCAGCACTGGCGACCCTTGAAACCCAAGTAAACAAGATGAAGAGCGATTGTGAAAACAACTGTGCAGGAGACGCGGGCTGACCACCCGGTCCCGCATCTTGGTTTGGGATATTGAGGCTAATGGCCTGACCAGAGAGGCTTCTAGAATTCACGTAATTGCCACCCGGTGCCTGAGCTCCGGCGAACGTCGCGTGTTTCGGGAAGCTGATCTGGATCAGGCCATTAAATATCTGAACACGGCCCGGCTCATGATTGGTCACAACACAATCATGTACGACAAGCCGGTCCTGGAGCGGATTACAAACACCAAGCTATCCCCACCACAGCATGACACCCTGGTCGCCTCTCGACTCCTGTACCCAGACCGAGGCGAGCACCCCGCAGGCGGCCACTCCCTGGCGGCTTGGGGGAAACATCTGGGTGTCCTCAAGGGAGACTTCGGAGAGACCACCGATTGGCAGGCATGGTCCCAAGAGATGGAAGACTACTGCGTACAGGACGTGGAGGTTCAGTCCAAGCTATTCGTGCACCTCTGGGATTTGATCTGCAGCAAGTCAATGCAAGAAGCATGCACCTTGGAACATCAGTCTGCCGAAGCTATCCAAGGACAGATTCAGTTTGGCATTGGCTTTGACGAGGGGCGGGCTTACAACCTGTTCCGGAAGCTTCAGGAAAAGCATGAATCCGTGAAGCAGAATCTTCAGCAGGTCTTCCCCCCTCTGACCGAAGAGCGTATTTCCGAGAAGACCGGACGACGTCTCAAGGACAGGGTTACCGTTTTCAATCCAGGTTCTAGGCAGCAGATTGCACAGAGGTTCATCAGCAAGTACGGCTGGGAGCCAAAGCAACACACCGACAGTGGACAGCCGAAGGTCGACGAAAGCATTCTTCGGGAGCTGAAATACCCAGAGGCCGATCTAATGGTCGAGTACCTGCTGCTTGAAAAGCGTTTGGGTCAGATCAGCCAGTGGCTTGAGTATTCGGATAGTGGTCGTATTCATGGAGACGTGAATACCAATGGCACGGTCACGGGACGAATGTCTCATTCAAAGCCAAACCTGGCCCAGGTTCCGGGAGTCCGATCCCCATACGGGAAAGACTGCCGGGTTCTGTTTGGACCGCCGAAGGGATACAAACACCAGGTCGGGATCGATGCCTCTGGTCTCGAGCTTCGAATGCTAGCCCACTACATGTCAATGTGGGACAACGGAGACTATGCGGAAGTCGTTCTGAATGGGGACATCCATAGCCACAATCAAAACGCAGCGGGGCTTGAGACTCGAGACCAAGCCAAGGTCATGATCTACGCACTCATCTATGGTGCAGGCGACAAGAAGCTTGGCCAGGACATCTTGAACAGCTCTATACACGCCGGTCGCCGCCTTAGATCCAAGATCATGAAAGGTCTGCCGGCCCTTAAAGAGCTGATGAACAGCAGTAAAAAGGTCGCCTCATCTCGGGGATGGCTACGAGGCTTGGACGGTCGGGTTCTACCCGTGCGTTCCGAGCACAAGGCACTCAATGTCCTTCTCCAATCAGCCGGGGCGGTCGTAATGAAGAAGGCTCTAGTGATTCTTTCCGGCAAGCTTCAAGGCTTGAACGCCCACTTCATGGCCAACATCCATGACGAATGGCAGATTGCCACGAATGAAGATCCGGAACTGATCGGCAGGATGGGAGTCGAAGCCATTCAAGAGGCGGGCACTCATTTCAAACTAAATATCCCGTTGGACGGTGAGTACCAGATTGGTACTGACTGGGCTGACTGTCACTAAGCGAGTAAACATGAAAGTCATTGCATTTGGCGGACCCGCACAAGCGGGCAAGTCTACTATCGCTGGAATTCTGGCGGGAATTGCACTTGACGCCGGGTATCGAATCAAGCGGCTTGAGTTTGCCGGACCACTAAAGAAGGCCGCAGCCCGGGTCGGGGCAAGCAAGAGTAAAGATCCAACCCGGTATCGCGATCTTTGCCAGAAGTGGGGAGCCGGAAAGAGAGCGGGCGACCCTGAATATTGGGTGAAGCGGGTAAGAAAGCAACTACGAAAGCTCGCTGAGACTGAGCACTCGCACTACCTGAAGCACAGCCGGTGGGATGAAACCGTTGTCATATTGGATGACTGTCGATACCTGAACGAGATTGACCTGGTTCGTGAGTTCAACGGACGAATGATCTTTGTGGATCCGGGGTATCGGCTCAGCGACGAGGATCTAAGCGAAGACTTCAGGAAGCACGAATCCGAACAGCTCGCGTTTGAATACATGAACGGCGAGCACAAGGACACCTTGTTTGACGACGTTATCGTCAATGGTGAGGACGATCTTAAAACCCTGGCCGCCGTTGTAACGCTGGTAGCACCCTCTTGGTTTGATGACCTCGACCTGATGCTTTGGGAGGACGACTCATGTATGGACTAATCGACGGAGACGTTGCAATTCACTTGGCCTGCTACTTTTCACAGGGCGGAGGGGTCGACGAAGATGACGTAGCCCAAACCTGCAGCGGCATTGTTGATTCTTGGGTTAGAGAAACAGGTTCTGAGGTACCCATTGTCTGCCTCGGGGACAGGCCCACCTTTCGCCACCAGCTCAGCCCGGAATACAAGGGCAATCGCCCATCCGAAAAACCTGAGTGGTACAGCTTCTGTAGGGACTGGTACGAAACCAATTTCCATAGCATCGTCTTGCCCAATCTTGAGGCGGACGACACCCTCGGAATCCTGGCGACCGGGCGATATCTTGGAAGATCCATCATCATTACCTCAGACAAGGATCTTCTTCAGATCCCCGGCGAGTACTACAACGTTCGAAGCCAGGTAAGGGTCTCCGTCACCCCCGAAGAGGGGAACTACAGGAGGATGGTCCAGTGGCTTTCGGGTGACTCGACCGACAACTACAAGGGAATCCGGGGGGTCGGGGAAAAGACCGCGACCAAGCTCTTGGGCGACGCCCCCACCGCCGAGCGGGTCTGGGAAATCTACGAGGAAAAGGGATATGACCTCGAGTATGCCCGGCTCCAAGGCATGCTGGCCCGAATCCTGACCCATGAAACCTGGTCAGAAACGGAGGGTGCCCTGCCCTTGGAAGCCCCATTCGAATTACCGACTCCTTGAAAGGGAAACAACTGATTAAAATCTGGTTTCACGGGGCCACGAAGGCCCCGGCAGGGTGGCCGACACGGCTGTGTCAGTGCCTAACCCGTTCAAACGTCGTTCACGTAGCCCCCGAAATACAGAACCACCAGCTCCACCTGCAGGCCAAGGCTTGGAGTGGGAGGTTTTACTGGTCCCCGGTAGATGCGGTTCATCACGTCTGGCCTCCCCTGTTCGGGTACGCCATCAACGTCACCCCTACCGACCAGCAGCTGGTCCTCATCGAGAACGAAACTCACCTGGTCAGCCAGTGCGGAGCCATTCCCACGGCGGCCAGCTACGTAGCCCGACGCTTGGGTCTCAAGCAAGAAGTTGAAAGCTGTGTCACCAAGGCAAGACTTGTTCTTGAAATCCTCGGGGTGCACGGCATTACCGGAGACACCCCCAATGAGATCGCCGAAGAGATTGCCGTACACCCACTCACAATGGCCGGACGTCTCGACGGACCTGATCGAGTACTTGGAAAGACTGTTTCCACCCATACCGAACAACACACCAGACCTGGATGTCCGGAGAATCGACCACGCGGCCGGGGCTCGGGCCGTCGTTGAAAAAATCCGGGCTGTCCACGACGAACAAAGGAAGCCCGAGCTATGAACATTGTATTCAAGGGAGGTTCTCCCCCTCCCCCGGCACAGACAGGCCCCACGCCCGCCGAAATTGACAGGGATAGATACGACCGGGCCTTGGAACAAATGATGGGACTCGGACAAGGCTCTGCCAGAGAGCGTCGAAGGCGAGGACGATCGTCTCTGTCGAGAGGTTACGGAGTATTCATCCCCGGAGGAACCAATTCGTGACCAGCATCTCTGACCAGTTTCAGGAGCTCATGGTCAGGCGGACATCCCAGCTCGACCGAGCCCGGGACTGTTCAGAACTGACCGTCCCGACCCTTCTTCCCCGTACTGGGTTTACTTCGAGCGACGATCTTCCAGACCTGTACTCCAGCCTGGGAGCCCGTGGAGCGATGTCGCTTGCCAGTCGTATTACCTCCGCAATTTACCCCCTGAATCAGCTTCCCTTCTTCCAGCACGAACTGGACATGCAGTACGTACCTCCGGGAGAAGACACGACTGAGCTCGAGAACGCTCTCAATCGGCTCGATCGAACGATCATGGACAAGCTGTCCGAGACAAACCTCCGGCAGGAGCTCTTTGTTCTGTACCAGCACCTGATTGTTCTGGGAGACGCTCTTCTGTACCAGTCGGACGACTACGACTTCCGTGTCATCCGCATGGATCAATACGTCCTACGCCGAAGACCCGACGGAACGGTGACTCAGATCATTGTTCGTGAGTGGGTCGACCCCGAGGCGTTGCCGGTCGAGTGGACTAATGTCCCCGACACTCCTCATCACGGTATGGCGTACGGGTCCGGCCCCAGCTCGGACCACGAACCGTGCTTTACCAAGCTGGACCTTCAAGAAGACGGCACCTGGGAATCAGAGAAAGAGTTCCGAGACGCCATTGTCGACTCGGGATCTTTCGAAGTTAGCCCATATAGCCCTCAGACCTGGAGCCGAGTTGCCGGAGAAGATTACGGCCGCTCTTTGGTCGAAGAAAACTTGGGTGATTTGCGGTCTCTCGAGCAGTTGTCGAAGGCCCTGATTGAAGGGTCTGCGGCTAACTCCGAATATCGCGTCGGAATCAGGCCCGGGGGTATTGGAAACATTGGCGACATGCAGGACACCGCTAACGGTGACTACATCGTTGCTGAACAAGGCGATGTCTGGTCTTTCCAGCTAAACAACCAGGTGCAGCTCCAGACCACGGCCAACGCAAGAGACATGCTGAGCCGGGATTTGGGTCGTACTTTCCTTCTTGCATCGGCTACCCAGCCGACCGGTGAGCGGGTGACCGCGACTCAGATTCGAGAACTCGCGGCCGAGCTCGACCAGGCCCTCGGTGGAGTGTTCTCCGGGGCCGCTCGAGACATTCAGATTCCCATCGTCAGACGAACCATGGCACTCATGGTTAGAGACCGCATGATTGACCCGGCCATCTTGAACCTGGTCGGAGGAATAATGCGTCTCAAGATCCGAACAGGTCTTGAAGCACTGAATCGAGAAGCAGAAAATCAGCGTCTCGTTCAATGGTCTCAGATCGTGATGCAAATCCCTGACGCCATGCAGGCGGTGAACTGGTCCAACTTCCTAACTAAGTTTACCTCGTCGTTTGGACTCGAAACTACCGGTCTAGTAAAGACCGCTGACCAAGTCCAATCTGAACAACAGGCTGCCGCCCAGGCCCAGATAGGCCAGCAGGTAGCGGGTCAGGCAATCTCCAGTCTTGGATCGATTGCCGAGGAACAAGCTAAGGCATGACAGAAGAAACCACCCCTACTCCGGAGACTCCGGAGGCCCCCACCCCGGAGGTCGCTGAAGAAGCGAATATCCGGGCTGCCGCTGAGGCAAACCCCGAGAAGTTCGAAAAGTTTGGAGGCGTCGACGCCTTCATCAAGTCCTATCAAGACTTGCGAGCGGATCACACTCGGAAGTCTCAGGAATTGAGCGAAATCAAGAGTGGTTCTGATGACGCTGAGAAGCCAGAAGAAAAGGCGGAGACCCCGTCTCCTGACTCTCTGGAGATTCCTGAGAACGTAACTGAGTACAGCCAAGACGAAGCGGCCGCAATGTGGGACGAGTGGGGACAGGAGCTCAGAGCCTCCGGAAATCTATCCGAAGACTCTCGAGAAACGATCAAGTCCAAGCTGGGCGTGCCGGATGAAGTTATTAATGCCTACGTCGCGGGTCTACAAGCACAGGCCAAGTCTCGAGCACAGGAAGCTAGCGTCGTCGTTGGCGGACCTGAGCAGCTTAAGGATCTCATCGAGTGGGCAAGCAAGTCCCTTCCCGATGCGGAGCGTCAAACGATCAACGAGGCGTTGGACGGACCCGGCTGGGAGACAACCCTGCTGGGACTCAAGGCACGGCGAGACGCCACAGATCCCACCAAGGCAGAGCCCAAGACGGGAGTTGTGGGGGGATCCGTATCTGCCCCCGCAGTGAAGGCTTTTCACTCCCAAGCAGAAATGAATGAAGCGATCCGAGACCCCAGATATTCCACCAATAAGGACGGGTATCGGGATCAGGTGATCCAAAGAATTGCCGCCACCCGAGGTAGGCGATAAACTCACAGATGATTGATGGGCGAGCTAGTCACTCGCCTGTATCTCACACGGACCCTCTTGGCGTTCTTCGTCGAGAGGGTCTTTTTGTCCGTTTGAACACCGCTCAGGGTTATGCACTTCGGTCCCCAGATCCGAAGCGGTGTCGCGTTTTGATGAGGCCGGTGCAGGGCTCCGAGAGGAACAACCCAGATCCGACAACCTTGTGAAACGAGGGCGTGTATTCCCAACAAACTCCTTCACAAGGAAACAAAATGTCTATCAACAAGATTGCCGCCGGCTCCGGCCTGATCGGCGACAACACCAACCAGTACGAAACCGTCACGACTGGTGACTGGAACACGGCCAGTCCCACCGCCGGCGACCTTTTCGCTACCGTATTCGAGTCCGAGGTTCTTGCTCGATTCCCCGAGTACCTGACCTTCGCCTCGAAGCTCCGTTCCAAGACCATCTCGACCGGCAAGGTCGCCAAGTTCCCGGCCACCTGGCAGCTCGAGACCGCGATCCACAACCGTGGTGACGAGCTCTTCGGGCAGGAAACCCCCACCCGCGAGTACGAGATCCGTCTCGAGGATCGTCCGGTTGTCTCGACCTACGAGACCGACGACATCGAGCAGGAACTCTCCTACTACGACATTCGCTCGGAGCTGGCCACCGAGGCCGCCCGTGCCCTGGCCCGTCAGTTCGACATCAAGGCGATGTACTGGCTGATCCAGGCTGCGACGTTCGAGAACGCTGCCGACGCCGACTTCGACTTCCCTGAAGGTCTCGGTGCGGTCACTGATGCGGATACCGACACGGCTGATGCCGACGGTGCTGCCGCCATCCTCGACCAGTGCCAGCAGTTCGCGGTCGCTCTTGACGTCAACTACGCCCCCATGGACAACCGCTACTGTGCGGTTAGCCCGGGCATGTGGTACGCCCTCAAGAACGCTGGCGTTCCTCTCACTGGATCCGATTTCGGCACCAAGGAGCCGTTCTTCGGAAACACGAACTACTCGAACGGCGGCTCGGGCATCGTCCCCGTGGCCAGCTACGACGAGGTTCTGGTCCATAACGGCGTCAACATCTTCCGTAGCCCCTGGCTTGCGGATTCGACTCTCATTGCGGACCGCTCGTCCGACGGGTCGATCGACGCTCTGTACCGCAAGGACTACTCGAACGTCTCGGCGATCCTGTTCCAGCAGCAGGCCGTCGCGACCGTGCTCCACACCGGTCTCAAGACCGAGATGAGCCGTGATGTCCGTCGCCAGACCGACTTCATGGTCGCCAAGATGTACACGGGTGGCGGTATCCTCCGTCCCCACTGTGCCAAGGTCATCAAGTCCGCCTGATGATTTGATACTGAACAACGCCCCGGCTCCCCCTTGTGGGGGGTCGGGGTTTTTTATGGGGGAATCACATGTCACTTACCGCCGCCTGCATGGCCGTGTCTATGTTCAGTTCAAGCAACTGTCCGACCGAGCTGCGTTACTCCATGCCCATGGAGCGGACCACCTTTGACGGGTGGACGGTGTCCGAGGGATCCTCGTCGAAGACCTACTCGATCACGTCGACGGTGTACAGCGACAACCGGTTCTCCATGGGTTACGCCTTCGAGATTTCGGGTCAGACCACCCTGACCAACACAGGCGACGTCTCCCGAACCCTGTCCCACCTAATCACCATCCCCTCGATCCTGAACCCTCCGTTTGGAATCTTGGAGATTGACGGTGCGTGCATCAACGACAACTCAGAAATCACTTTGCTGGTGACTGAGCAAGTACCTGCCGACAGCTTCGTGACCATTGATTTTTCTGGCTACGTCGTTTTTCAGGATCCGTACATCGGAGCCGACATCACCGGAGATTACCGGGTAGATGCTGCAGACTTGGGAGTATTCCAATCTCTGTGGGGTTCTTCAGATGCTCGGGCAGACTTGAACTTCGATGGCGTCGTCGACGGAGCCGATCAAGGCATCCTTCTTTCCAACTGGACTGATTTACAGGAGTGACACCATGGGTGCCATGACCAAGATTGAAGCCGTCAACCGAATGCTAAGATCGGCCGGCGAGTACCCGGTGTCTACGATTGACGGCGGCGGAGTAAACGACACGATTCTTGCGGTGCAGACGCTTGATGACCAGGTCATGCTGACCTGCTCTGAGAAGAACTACTGGAACTGCGTACACAAAACGCTAATTCCAGACGCCGATGGCACCATCAAGATTGATGACCGGACGATTTCAATCGATGCGACTGACCGGTCGTTTCATCTTCTAACTCGCGGACGAACTCCAACCTTCCTCTACAACCTGACAGCCGACTCTGACAAGTTCACGGCACCGATTAATGTCGTTCAACAGCTTCTTCTTAGCTTTGAAGAGCTGCCGACCGCCACTCAATTTGAAGTGTGTGACACCGCCTGCCGCTACTACCAGATGGCAACGGTGGGTGACGTCGCCCAGGACCGCGTCCTTTCCCAGCAGATGATGCTTTCTAGAGGAATGGCCAAGGCTGCCGACGCACGGCAGCGAGATGCAAACTTCATGGGTGGCGTTTCGTTGAATGCTCGTAGCTCAAGAAGCTACGGGGGCATGACGGGGACGGCCGCCTCGAGGCCCGGGCAGACACAAGGAAGCCCCGGAACGGGCAGGTCAATAGAAGACACAAGGCAGGGAATTTATTGATATGGCAGCAACACGAATCTCAATCCCAACACTGACCGGAGGGGTCAGCCGCCAGCCGCAGCAGACCCGATTTCCCAATCAGTTTGAGGAGGCGACCAACGTCACTCTTGACCAGGTCCGGGGACTTGAGAAGCGTGCGGGCTCCCTGTTCGAGTTTATAAGTGTCGACAACCACAACTCCTCGACGGTGTTTGGGTGGATCGAGCGGTCTAGTACCGAGCAGTACATGATCGTAATTACCCGGGCTGACACGGGAAACTACATTCGAATCTTCAACGTTGTCTCCGGACAGGAAGCAACGGTCGCCTACGAGTCCGGTGCTCAATCTGAGATTCAAACGTATTTGAACACTACCGGCGGTGAAATCCGTATGACTACGGTTGCCGACACCACGTTCGTTTGGAACACGGCGGTGGCCACAGCCCTGTCAGGAACTGCAACGACCTACACCCCTGTCTTGCTTAAATACGACAACGCGTCGAGTGACCCCGTGTCCATTGTTGATTACGGGGACTTTCCAAAGCCACCCGGGAGTTCAATACCTACGAATGCAATCTTCGATGGTACTCCGGGTAACCCATATCATGTGAGAGCACTCAGGTCCTTTCCGGGGTTTCCTCCTGGCTATTACCTGTCCAACAATGCCGGCCAGGGTGAGCCCGATTACATTCGTAAACCCGCCCCGGCGGCAAATGGTCAGCTCACGCAGACCAAGATGCCGTTCAAGATTTTCAACAACGGATTGAACTCATTCACCGTTGGCTGGAATACCTGGAACCAAAGGATGTCGGGGGATGAAGACACTAATCCCGGTCCGTCGTTTGCCTCTAAAGGCCTCCCGATTACGGACATGGTTTTCTTCCGCAACCGCCTATGGGTGGGATCGGGAGAGTTCGTGTGCTCGTCCCAGTCCGGGGATCTCTTCAACTTCTTTGCAGACGACCCAACTAACCTGGTCGAATCAGATCCAATCGATGTGACCATCGGCACGAACCGGTTTGCACCGGTCCAGCACCTGACCCCGTTTCAGCGGGCGTTGGTTGTTCACACGAAAGGCGATCAGCAGTTTGAGATCCGGAGCAACCAAGGCATCAGTCCCGTTGACGTTCAGATTCTCCCGTCGACAAACTATGAGCCAGCCACCAGTGATCCAATCACCACCGGGAGTCTGCTCTACTTTACGACAGAAAGATCGGGGTCGGCACAGCTTTACGAATACCGGTACGTTGATGACGCCACCGTGTCTTCGGCCGACGACGTGGCAGCCCACGCTTATGGCTTTATCAAGAAGGGTGTAAACCAGTCCGCTCACAGCGAAGCGTCTGGTCAGATGTTCTTGCACTCTCCTGAAGAACCCAAGTGCCTTTACGTCTACAACTACATGTTGATTGGCGACCAGGGCAAGGCCCAGTCTGCGTGGTCGAAGTGGGAGTTTCCCCACGACATCAAGGGATTCCACGTCCTGGACCAGATTCTGTACATCGTTCGGGACGACGAATCTGGATCTCTTGCAGTCGATTCTCTTCGATTGCTGACGCCGGTGCTGGCTGAGAACGATGACAACATGGACTATCCAGTTCGTCTCGACTCACGAAAGACCATTACAGGCAGCTTCGACTCTGCCACCAACTCTACGAGCTGGGCAACCACTGACTCAACTCACGACACGCTGGTCCTCGGACCCGAGTGGGGATCTAGGGCGGGTGTATTCAAGACCCCGATCAGGGAGGGATCTTCCCTGAAGCTCAGCGGAGACTGGTCCACACACCCGATGATTGTGGGCACAACCTTCAACATGTCGGTGACGCTGTCCGAGCTATTCATGCGAGACAACCAGGGTGCCCCCGTTTCGGGAACCCTTCAGCTCAAGAACATGACCGTGTATCACCGAGACACCAGCTTCTACCAGGTTGTTGTCGAGGCGTCGGGCCGGCCGTCCAGAGAGATGGCATACACCGCGAAGACCGTGGGGGCTTTGGATCTTCTTCTAAACAGGAACGTCCTTAGTTCACCTGTAAAGCAACACTTTCCAATTATGGCTTCGTCCGGCGGGGTGAAGATCAAGCTAGAAAGCAACAACCCCGCCCCCGTCAACCTGACGGGTGTTGAGTTTACGGCCTCGTTTGTCGGCGGTAAGCGAGCAATCACGGAGGATTAATATGACGGGTGTAGAAACAGCATTGATAGTTGGCGGGCTCACGGCTGCCGCCGGAGCTGTCATTCAAAACGAAGCCCAGTCTGCTCAAAACAGCAAGATTGCAGAAGCCGCCCGCAGAACCAGAGCTACCAACAGAGCGTTAGCCCGCAGCTCCGCTTCCGAAAGCAGGGCGTCGGTCGCCAGAAAGTTTGACGCGTTGGCGGGAACCGCTCGAGTACGATCGGCAGCAACGGGAACGGCAGGAAGCCGCACCTCCATGGATCGGGTTCGGTCTTTGTTTGCCGACACCGATCGATCTATCGGATCCGTAGATTCGAATTTGTTTGCTACCAACGCCGCAATTGATTCTCGTTTCTATAACGCAATGCTTCAGCAAGGAAGCACTGGATTGGCATCTCTTCAGGGCGGCCTTCAAGGGCTGCAGCTGGGCCTTTCTCTTTACGGGGCTGTCCAGGATGCCTCCGGACCTCCCACGCCTACGACACTACCGAACTCCCAGCAAATGTCAGCCATGCAAATGGCGGCGTTTAGCATGGGTCCATAGGAAATCACAATGAGCAGAATGTACCGGGGCGGTGTCCCCTCGAATCTTGGTGGTGGAATACCGACAAGCGGCCCCCGCTTTGTCGAATACCGCCCCGACCCGAGCCCGTTTGAAACTCTGCAAGGAATCTTTGGAGCCGCTCGAAGCGTAGCCGGAGCTGCTAACCAGCTGTCGGATATCTCGAGGCAGCAGGCCCGTCGACAGCTTCTTGAGGATGAGCAGGCAAAGAAGAGCTTTGCCGCGTTTATCGACGATCAGATCGATCAAGTTCTAATCGACAACCCCGACAGTCCGTCGGGTCGTGAAGAGGGTCTTGTAAGGCTGGCGGGAAGATATCTGGACAACCCCTATCAAGACATTGCTTTTTCAAGGATTGGGAAGAAGCGTGCGGAGAACTCGAACGCCTACGGACGTGAGATGGAACGCGAGGCGGCGTCGGCCCAGAAGGCCCTCGAGTCCCGATTTATGTCTGACCTGATCAGGAACCCTCCGGGCGAAGACGTCAACACCTTGGAAGACATTGAGTCCTACTACCTTGAAGAGAACAAGACGTTTCTTGAAGGCTTGGACGACGAAAGCCGAGAAAGCCTCACGCTCCAAATTGTCAGGCACTCGGCAACCCTGAGCAACCGCCGATTGGGAGCAGTCGAGGACAGGCGTAACCAAGATCAAAAGGAAAGCCGACCAGGGGAAATCATCAAGACTCTCGAAGGAGCCTTGGCAGACGACCGCAAGGCGATTCCCGACGTGCTTGATGCAGGGTACGCTCGGGCCAGCATGCTTAGCGGAGGACAGACCCCGTCCGTATGGCAGAATGATTTGTTGGCTCAGATTCCCATTGCCTTACGCTCTCAGCTTGACGGCCTCGAGCCCGAAGAAAAGATTGAACGTCTTGAAGACCTCAAGAGCAGAATGGAGGATCCCGGCGAGGATCAGGCCTATCTTCTGCCGGCATACCAACGCCTTCGAGATTTTGTTGAGGGAGAACAGAAGCGTATTGTCCGCGATGTTCAGAAGGATCACGAAACGGTATTAGATTCGTCCGTTGCAAATGAGTCAGAAGCCGTTCGCTCGTACATGGCAGACAGAGAAGGCTTTCTTAACAGGCTGTCCGAACCGTATAAGGGAGAGTCGAAGAACGAGCTTCGTGCCTTCTTCCGAGAGGACATGGAAAAGCGTGTCGACGCGTTTAACCAGGGCCGCGACGGCATCTTTGAAATTCAAGAAACCGCACAGACTAACCCGGCCGCCTTGTCTTCTTCCGATGCTGACAAGCTTTGGAACGTTTACCTGGGCGACGGGGCTGCCGCGATTCTTGAACGAGGAACTCCCGAAGATGTTCTTCAGATGATGGGAAGCGGCCCTGCTCAGTTCCTAACTCGAGGAATCATGCCGGTCCCTCCCACTGCTCGCCGAACCGTCGAAGCGTTGGAGCAGTCCAACAATCCCGACGATGTGGCAAAGGCCGCTATTCTTAATGCTGCCTTCAATGGTCGAGTGGGATCTGATCGACTTACGTTTGCTGCGGGTGCACTGAATGGACGACCGGCGACCAGCCCAATTACCGAGTTGGTCAATGATCGATACTCCGAGTACCCAAACCTAAAAGTTGTGAAGCTAGCTACGGAAGACCTTAATTTTCCTGCCCCGTCTCAAATAGATTTTGCGGGGTATGACTCGGAGGCGGCCTCCCACAAGTACGATCAACTGACTTCCAATCCGGAATTCCTGTACGCGTACCGGCAAGCAATAACGCAGGGCAAGGAACCTTCTGAAGCAACTGACTTTGCGGTTGCACTCCTTCAGGAAAACGGCTTTGGTCTTGTTTACCAGACTCAACTCAGTGCCGCAGGTAAAGCAGTTCAAGTCGCTCAAGTCATCCCTGACTCACAACGGGTAGCTCGAATGTTTCCTCAGTTCGAGGAGGCTTTGAGGTCGGAGAAAAACTTGGACATGGTTGTTCGAAAGGCTGTCCAGGATTCCAAGGGACAGCTCAAGTATTCAAGCAGGCTGGCCGAGGACGGCAACTTTTATGTCGACCCGATTTCGTTTGTCGAATCGGGCGGCAAGTCGGCCTTCGTCCGGATCTACACGGAAAACAACGCTGCAATGATTGTAACCATTGATGTTTCAAACGTTGTCTTTCCGGCTCCTGACAATGGGTACAGATTGAGCGGTGACGGGAATCCTTCAAAGACAATCCCTGAATCGATTCTGCAATTCCTACCCACTCCAGCGGACGACCGTAAACCGCTTCCCTAGGAAAACTCAATGAACAAGCAAGCCACTAGGCGGCGAAGCCCCTGGGATGGGGGCGTTCGCCCCTATCACTACGTACCACCGAGTCCGAAGTTTCTTGATGAGGACCTTCGCCCGGCTTGGAAGGCTCCGGAGGAAAACTTCTTCCGCCGCCTGGGCACTGGAGCCCTTGCTAGAGACCTGAGTGGTGTGGCTGGTGGCATCCTCCCGTTTAGAACGCCCCGGCAAATGATTTCAGAAAGCATTGCTGGGGTGGACTCGACAGAAGAGTTCACACCCGAAGATGGGTTCAATCCTGAAGAGTATCTTGGAATCGTTACCGATGAAGCTACTCTCAGAATCCTACAGCGAGCGGGATTTGACAAAGAGTACCTGACCATTAATGCGGTCAGCCGGGAAGAAGTGGATCGTCGGATTTACCTGGCCAAGATTCAGGCATACAACGACCAATCCAACAACGAGTACTACAAGAACTCCTACGTCGCGGACTATGCCGCGTCGACCCTTGGCTTTGTCTTTGATGTCACGGCCGATCCAACTGTTGCCCCCACTATTCTTTTTACGGGAGGCTTGTTTACCGGCGTTGGGCGAACCACTGCAGCCCTGGGTGCCATGACTGAGGGTGCTCTGGTTTCCGGGCTCACGGCGGAGCAGCAGGAGAACTACGCGGCTGCGATTACCGGTAACGACAGGCTCGACCCGGAGGGATTTCAAACAGGGCCGGTCATTGTTGGCGGATTGATGGGCGGATCGATCGGAGCCGTGCTCGGAGGCAGCATCGGTCGTGCCGGCTACGATGGCGTTGAAGCAGCTGTTACACGCGATCTTATGGATCAGCTTCCGGATGAAGTCCGTCCGCGAGGCGAAATCCTTAACCGTGTTGTTCGGATCGATCGGTTTGCCGAGGCCGCCTTGGACGACAAGGCAATCGAAGCACTCCGTGCTCTTGGCTCAAGAAGCCAGGTGGTTCGAGACAACATTGATGCTCTTACGGACATCACCAGATATGGCGATCCAGAGTTTGGTCCCGCAGATGTCTATCTGTGGATCAAGGCCACCAACCCCGACTCGGCCACGCTTCGACGTGTGCTGAACGATCTGGATACAGAAGACAACGTCCGCCTGTTTTCAAACAACGATCTTCGCAAGCAGATGAAGGGTTCTCGTCGAGTCTGGAATGACAAGACTGCCAAGATTCAGGCCAAGATCGAAGAGGCCGACGCCCTGGCTTCCAGCGGAACCCGGGACGCATCTTTGGCCGAGACTCGGCTCAGGATTGAAATCGAACAGCTTGACGATGAGCTTGGCCTGTCTCCCTTTACAGACACCAAGCCCCCCAGCTCAAGCCCCATTGAACGGATGCGGGATAACGCAAAGTTTTCAGGATTGTCCAAGGACGCTCGAAAGAGCATCATGGGTTTTCTTGGTCTAGATGTGATTGGTCGACTGGGAACTGGAGCACGCGAATTCATCACCAAGCAAAGTGAGCCTGTCATTATGCAGCTTGCGATGATGGTGGATACGGCTGGAGCTGGCTTCGTAAGCGACTTTGCCGACCCTGCACGACAGGCGGCGATGTTTACCGTACGGGGTGTCCGGACCGTTGCAAACGCAAAGATGCGTGGTTTCGGCAAGGCCGTAAGGAATGCTCAAAAGCAGGACTCGGTCCCCACTAAGTGGGAACTCAACAAGGCCTTGAAGGACAACACTCGGTTTGATAGCCCGCTTAAGAACGCGGTTCTTGACGAGTACAAGAAGGTCTTGGATTACACGGCTGAAATCCTTACCCGGAACGGAAAGTCAGTCCAAGGCTTGTACATTCCCGGCGGGATTCAAGCATCGGTTGTTCTCAAGAACCGAAGGTTCTGGGAATCTGAGCTTTCGTCGGCGTTCATGAGGAGGTGGGAAAACAACGCTGATATCCACATGGGCGTTGCTAGGCGAGCTGGCATCTTTGACGGGGTCACCGAAGATGGAACTTTGATGTTTTCAAAGACCAAGGTGGCCCAGCTGGATGATGCTGAACGAGCGGCGTATAGAGCCGCGATGCGAGAAGAGTTCGACGAGATGGCTCGCAACTCGATTAAAGCGGGCTTGGGCGAAAACGCTCTTGTAGACCTCGAGAATACTGGTGTATATCAAGTGCGACGAGGGGGCTCGGGCAATCCTGTCCGAACCTACCGACAAGGTTTTGATGCAGACATCCTTACTGACCCCCGCCTTCGCGAAATGTTCGACGAAGATGCGTCCCAGTTCATGAGCACCTACGGACAGAACACCCTTGCAAGGGAGCTGTTCGATAGAAAGATCAAGGACGCATACGGAGATCAGTACACCTTTGATGCATTGCTTGATGAAGCCCGGGCCGTTCTTGAAAGAACCGACAAGAATAAGAACCCCGAAAAACTTCTTGACAAGATCAAGGAAAAGTATAACTGGGCTTGGGGTGCACCCACCCCCAACGAGGTTGATGTGAAGTGGACGAAGTTCGCTGTCGACGCCGGGGCTCGAACCGCCCGTGCCGCCTATTCGGGGGCGTGGGGAGTTGCCTCGGGACTCAGCGAGCTGCCCAGAGCGATCATTCAGGCGGG
>MDTG01434238.1_pt1 | contig 27637 bp, 44 predicted proteins | sample 811421 | NCBI WGS metagenome assembly MDTG01 (sample SAMN05326645, study PRJNA326480) | marine metagenome | isolation source: seawater | place: Pacific Ocean: South East | collected 2011
ACGTGAGATTATCAGGCAGAAAAGCGTTGTTTAGTGGCTAACTTCTCACCCTAAACCAGTTATTACAGGTTGAACGTGAGATTATCAGGCAGAAAAGCGTGTTTTAATGGATAACTTCTCACCTTTAAATGGCAGTGCCAGGGCTTACAACAAAGAGTTGTTATTTTTGGTGGAAAATCTCTCACCTGAAAAAAGTTAATTGCATGTCGCACCCAACCATTTGAGTAAATTAGTCTGCTTTAGTGGATAACTTCTCACTTTAACGTTGCAGACCTCTCACCTTTAGCCTGTTTTAGAATTATTTTTAGTTAAAAGTGAGAAGTTACCCACGCAAAAGTGAGAAACCTGCCACTAGATTACAGGTTAAACGAGTGGCTAACTTCTCACCCTGTGGCAGACTTCTCACCGGAAAGTTAAAAACAACAGCTTTTTAGTGGCTAACTTCTCACTTTAAAGCTGTTTTTTCGTTTTTTATTCCGATAAAACAATATGATGCACCCGATCATGATCCTTTATAAGAATTAAGATCAGATCTCTTTAATGTTTATTGCTCTAAATCATTAAAATTACAGGTTTAAAGTTGGCTCTGAAAAGGATCTAAATAACATTCTAAATAACGATCTTTTTGTTGATCTGCTATTGCATTTAGAGGATAGTTGGAAAGGTGAGAAAAAATAACCAAGAAATTACAGCTTATGAGTTCAGCAGTACAAAAAGATAACAAATTAATTGATAGCGGTACCTTTGTAGCTCCAAGAGCTATATTAGAAATGTATCAACGGATGTCATTTAGAGCATTTAAAGTTTGGGCATGTATATTAACTGACATTGCAGAAAAAAACTTTAGCTTTGACGAGCAGGACATTCCTATAACTTACATCTGGAATGCCCTTGACTGCAGGTTATCTCATGAACGTCTAACCGTGCTTTTAGACGAACTCCAAACAACACTAATAAAAAGGGAAGAATTCTTAACGCGTGAATCGATACGTAAAATATCTTCGTTTAGCTTATTAGGACCAACAGAAATTGAAATAAACGGTAACAGCGATATAACAAAGCTTAAATACCAATTAGTAAAAGGCCTCGTTGAACTTCTAAAAAGTGAAAGCAATAAAGTGCTTTTCTTTATAGAAATGAGAACGTTTATTTCGTTAAAAGGTAGGGCAGGGCAGCATGCCAAAAATCTAGTGTTACTTTGTACACCGCACATAGCAACAAATGAAACGCCATTCATCGGTGTAGAACAATTAAAGCACTTTATGGACTTGAGTAACGCATACAACAATGAAGACGGCAGCGTTAATTATAAAACGTTTAACCGTGACGTACTAAAACCGGCCATAAAAGCGATAGAAGAAAACCCCTATGTAAACTTTGAAATTGTTGGGGTTGAAACTCGTAAAGAGAACAAAAAAATAACTGAAATTAAATTCATCGTTAAAAGCAGACGATGCACCCAAATGCAATTAACACATTCTTTAGGAAATGACTCATCACCTTTAGATCCCAACGCACTAAAGGGGCTGCTGATTACATACTGGTCAAGTAAACTAAAAAACACTAACTTATCTTATAAATTTAATGTAATTGAGAGACTACTCAGGCAGTTTAAACTTGGTGATAAGTACATTTTTACAATTGTCAACGAAGCAGAGTTTAATAAATCACCAGCCAAAACGACTGAAAAAGTATTCTCTATTGCAACAGCAATAACTCAACTTTGGATTGATGGCCAACTCAACAAAAAGGGCAGTAAGATATATAGCTATGCATATAAAATTTTCCTTAACCCATCGCCAACCAAAGTCGAAGCATTATGTAATAAATTCTTAATAACAAATGACCTTTTAGACGTAAAAGATGACGAAAGCAAGCGAATAAAACAACAAGAACAAAAATCCAAAGAAGTCGCTGCAAAATCATTGCTAGCAGGCTTGAAATCCTACTCTAAAAATCATACTCATGCTGCAATGGTTGCGTTAGATAAAAAATCAATGATTGAGTTAAATTTAGAATTTATTACACAGTCCAAGAGAAACGCATTTGGACCTTGGTTGAAGAAAGCCATAGCGAAAGCTGAACGTGAAAATAACTTAGATAATTTAGAAGAATCATTAGAAACTGTGCTTACAAGAATGACGTTGGCATTTTATAGGAAATGGGTAACTGATAAGTGCTACGAAAAAGAGATAATTAAGAAAAAGAGCATTACTGACTTATTAAATAAAGACAACAAGCTAAAGTTGAGCTTTGCTAAACTCAACATATCGACAGAGCTGACAGTGGAGGAGTTTGAGACAACACTTCACCAGTATATAAAGGGATAGGCAGCATAAAACAATAAAGGGGCTCCTGATTGATATCAGAGCCCCGTTTAAGATTAATAATTACCATCATTATAAGCAGCCCAGTATGAACCTTGTTTTACAGCTAGCTCTAAATATCTAAGACCGTTACTTTATTCACAAATTACACCATCACCATCTGCATCACGCATAAAAGGATATGCGGGGTGGTCTTTATGAACTGGCGCGATTCCATGAGCTCTAGCCTCTGAGCATGTAATACGCCCATTTTTATTGTCATCATACAAGCCGAGAGCGTCATTGCTTACAACGTTGGGAGTTTTCATAATTATTTCAGATGAAGAAGCCATATCCTTGGGGTAGAAAATCATATTTGTGCTATCGCATTTAGAAAGTATGCTCTCCAATACATTCGCCTCAGAGCGGTCTACACTCATCTCGTATTTCTTTTTTACTTCAACTATACGTGCAGCAAACCAACACTTATTTTTTTCTGGTAACCATTCACTCGCGTCATATCCACACTTTCCACCTATACTGCAACGATTAACTTCGGGTGCTGCTAGTGTTAGATTTAGCTGATCAGATGCAAAGGCTGCTCGTGTTTCCTTGGATGCAGCGCACAAACCGCTGTCTTGGGCTTCTGATGTTGATACAATGTGCTCAATATCTGTTTCCCTGTCGCTTTTAAAGTACCTACCAGAATATGGCCCATAAACTCTTCCGCCCATTCTTTTAACAATAATGTCTTCAACATCCTGCGAATAATAGTAATCTCTTTTCTTATCATACTCAGAGCACCGGTTCTCTGGCTCGACTACCAACCCTCTCCATCTATCAGTTGCATTAGACTGAAAAGAAAGCGCAAATAACGCGATAAATAATTGTGTTTTTAAAAGTTTTTTCATGGTTATCATAGTCTATCCTTCGGTTAATTTTTAACTAGCTGGGGCTTTGAGTGTTTTTTGTTCCTGTAAAGCCACAACTAACAATTATTGAACAAGCCCCTAATATGATCAATCAGGCTACCCCTTGGTCACCTTGCCAGTGGCCTGTGGGCATAACAAAGGGAATACTGCTCGGTAGTATCAAAACCCTAAAATTAAGGCTGTTGGAATTTTGTAAAAATATTGCGCATTCAGTTCATAACCTTATTTCAGACGAACGATGTATATTACTGCAAATAATATATAACCAACTCATACTGCCTTCGAGTAATAGACAGCACCTATGTTTTCAATTATGTGATTGATCATGCCAAGAAGCATGCTTAACCTTTTATTGCAGCGTTAATAGCTTCATCCATTTCAGAAAGTAAATTTTTTTTGTGGTGGTAAAAGTCTGCACAGCTTAATGCTAAAGGTTGGTCACCATATTGCAATTGCATCACGTCAACTTTGGCTAACCTGACTACGCCTACTAATGCGTTGTTTGGGTCTTCTATTTTGTTGGATGCGGCTTGGAGAATATCTTTTTCATTGGGGCCAATAACCAGCTGGGCATAGATGGCAAGATCTTTTAAATCAAACATTACCTAATCCTTATTAATCAATATAAGTTTAAGCGAATGTAACACGACAAAAGTAACGCACATATAAAGAGCTATTAGAGTATGATGGTTATCGGTTAGTTTATTACTTTACGCGTATTATCTTGGCAAGCCATAAAAATAAGGTAAAAAGGAGCGATAATGGACCAACTATATAGATTAACTTATCAACCGTAATAGGTATGACACTAATATCTCCAGTTACGATAAACGCAATAATTGAGAGTAAAAGCATTAGTAAGCCAAAAGCAGACCAGAAAAGCAGATGTTTTAATGCAGTATCTAATTTAAACAATTATATATCTCCGGTCTTTTTGATTTTGTACATCGCTCTATTCCTTACTTAGCTTTTCTTCGTCTTTTAACAAAGCTTCAAGCTCGATAACATCATTTAAACCAAGTTTGTCTCTGGTTTATTTGCAATTTTAGCGATCTCGTTAAACAACGGGATTAATACTTTAAGATTTGATGTTACATGCAAACAAGTTTTTTTACTTACCATACCAAGCTTAGGATGGCATTTTTCCATCACTTCGAAAAATGGCTTAGTTTTGGTTGACACCTCTACTAAACATTCGTAATTGGTGTTTTCTACGTTTGCATTTTCGGAAATGTTTAAATTTTTACAATCTTCAGACAATCCCCAAGGAACTGAGATTGTCTCTGTTGCATTGGCATAACTGCCAAAAGAAACAATAAAAAGTGAGGTTAAAATGAGTTTCATATTCATTCCTCTGTTGGGCTTTCTTTTGAAGTGACAGGCGATTCACCTCTAAATGCTTCCATTATCCCTGCAATATCTTTCCCGCATACGACCATTAATATGATAGGTAGTGCAAGCATCATGGAGCCACCTGATAACGCCTTAATGAAGTCATCTTGACCTGCTTCAAATAGCAAATATGTCCATGCATTATCAACAGGAGAAATAAATTCTACACCCGTCATAAACAGAACAAGTCCAAATAAAGAACAGCCTGTATAAAGTTGCCAAGGTTTTGATTCTTTCTTGCTCGAACTGCAAATCATCCATACGCCAGTCATCGCTAGAGCAAGTTTGGTAATATACAATGCGGTTTCCATGATTTTAATCCTCTGTTTGCTTAGTAGGCTTTAGCTTGTCAGATATTTTATAAGCAACAAACCATACAATAGGCCACATAAAAATTGTGCCCATTAACATTTCAAGTAATGTAAAGTTCCAATACGCATTTTTATCATAAAAGTTTGACACCGTTAGAGCAGGTTCAACATAGCCATAACGAGCCAAGATAAGCATAATAATCATTGTTATTATTCCCGATGCAACACCTATTTTTACTGTGCGTTTATTCATATTTACTCTATTTCCTTTTTAGTTGTCGTTGCTCTAGTGACTTCCAGTAACCATCCATTCGATCAATAATTTCAATAAATAAGTTGTGCTTTACTAATAAACTGGCAATTAGTATTGGTAAGAAACCAATCGCTATTCCAACCCCAACAAGCAATCCAGCAATCACGTTCTTCATAGGTTCTATTCCTCACTCGCAATCGGTGTGTTTGAAAAGACATTAAAACAGTTGTTCTTCTCAACAAACTCCAATCCCGAATTATACCCTGGTGAGTACCTGAACTCAGGATCATGAAGATAAGTGTCATGGCGAAATAAATTACCAACAACAGATGATTGTATGAACCCTACGCTTTCATGCTTTGGTTTTGATTCAAAAAAATCAGCTATATCAGCCCAATGGTTGGAGTGGGATGGGTTGGGTGGATATTTCGAGAGAAATTGACGAATACATCTAGCGGCCTCTGAATAGTCATCTTTGCAAATAAAAGCTCTATCATAGGTTATTGCTAATACAATTCGCTCGAAATATGGTTTTTGAGTATCTTTAAAATAGGGCCATAGCTTTTCAGTAAGCCCATTGTAAATGTAATCCTTATCGGAAGCTCCAAGGTAACTTTTACACAGCTCAGTCCAAACATAATCCGCAAATCCGCTGGCGTTTTTAAAAGATTTTAGCTCTCTACAAGAACTACCCACTTCTAAAGCTAGCAATATGGTTGTGCTCATTACTCTATTCCTCGGTCACTAATTCGATATCATTTGAATGTTCATCAGCCAAGTCTTTATATGAAAAAGATTCAGCTCCTTTCAAGCTCTCTGCATCCCAAGCAACTTATGCCTTGGTTGATTTTTTATTGTATTTATGGAAGGTATTAGCTGCTCGCGTCAATCTTTCATGGTCATAATTAGTTTGCTCTTGAAGAAACTCAAGAGTGTCATTATCGCCATTCTCAAATGTTTCTATAACTGTTCTTATGCAGTCGAGTGATTCATTTAAAAAACAGCTGTTTTCAGGGTAGCCATTAGCAAATTTGTTAATAAATCCGTTAGAAAAACCTAGCTTTTCACAAAGTTTAATGAGGCCAGCCTCATGACTTGTTTCAACCATTAATTGTGCAACTTTATCATCCGTTTCTTGCGCCATGACTTTATTCCTTACTCGCTATCTCTAACTTCTCGAATTGCACGCTTAACTTGAGTTTCAGCGTCCTCTAGCTCTCGAATCGCAGATCGAACTTTAGATCTGCTTTCCTCTACATTTTTAACGCGGTTCAGGCTTTGCAAAGCATCCTCAATTGACCGCTTAACCTTTTTTAATTTTCTTTCTACATCAGACATCAATCTATTCCTTACTTAGTTTTGAAAGGTCAACCCAACCAACACCAATACATTCTTTATATTGCAAAGTACCGTACTTGCCACAAACAGATACAACGATAGCTTTGCCAGAGTTAGTATCAATCTCAGTACCAATAAAGCGCTTGAATTCATTCATCAATCTATTCCTTAGTCACGTTCGTAGGCTTCAGATAACTCTAATTCGAGTTTCCAAGCATCATGGTTTTCATCATTAGAAAACGTGTTATCAATTGCTTTTGACACTCGCTCCCATATGTCACCTATATCGTCATTAGACACATATTCTGTGTCGCTTGCAGCCAAGGTGTCCAGCGCATGTTTTATTTCAACTGGTGAATTTTCATAGGATTTCAAGCGGTTTACTAAAGCCGTTCGCTCAATCATGTTAGTTCCCATTTTATCCAAACCACAAGTGTAATAATGTTGCAGTCCCAAGGCATGAGCTGATTGCAGCAATAATTAACAGTGAAGCGCGGATACCCTCTAATGCTCTAACCTTTCTTTCTTCTAATGATTTTGTTTGTTCTGTCATTTTTCTATTCCTCATACGTTTCTAAACAGGCCATTCATAACCGAATCTAACTCTGCCTCATGTGGCCTAATTTTACTATCAAGCGATTTCTTGGTTTTAATGCCAGTAAAGTCTTTCAAGTCGTTGTAGTGAGCGCCATTGTCCCACATTAATTTTATCCCGCTATCCCTGAAAGAACTTGCAGTGCAGCCTTTCATGCGTGCATTCTCAAGAAAGCTATTAAGCTTCTTATTGAGTGCTAGTGGTAACAGTCCTACCTCACCTTTTTTTCTGGTAGTTAGCCCGTACCTTTCATAATTATCATTAAGAACAAAGTAGGCTTCGGGATCTCTACCCTGATAAGCATCTTTACCAGATTCATAAAGCCCATTAGCAATCCACCAGCTAATGTACTGTTGCATTATTTTAGCTATATGATCAGATGTTCGTATCTCTCTTTCATCACCATTCTGTGCAACATGAGACGGTAGTGTCCAAATGCTATAGAAGCTACCATCGCGATCCATAACATCTTCTAGGCGTAAGCAGCTTGCCTCGTAAGGTGTTAATAACCAATATGACGACACCAACACAAGCGCTTTATTCCTAACCCCAAAAGGGGGTTTGCTATTAATATCTATTACTTTCTTAATGTCTTTTTCAGATAAAATCTTCTCAATCGGCATTTAACTTAATCAATTACAAAACAGTATATATTTAACTATTGTATAACTTCAGGTATACATAACAAGAGTTATTGGTGCTTTAATTCAGTTTTCCCTTATAAAGCCTCGCGACAAGGGAATATTCTGTAATGATATTTTTTATGATTTCGTCCAAAAACCCAGTTTAAACTGGGTTAATAATTTATATGATTAGCCTTTATATTCTCGGCCAACGCCATATTTAATGAAAAAATCAACAGCTAACTGTTTGCTTTTCTGTATTTTTTCAATTCCACCAGCATTGTCAAACTCGACTTTAGAAATGGAGACAAAAACTGGCTTCATTTGAAAACGTAAGCAAATAGTTAAAGCAATTGAGTTGTCAGCATTATGAAGCCAACCTATCGAAGTAATATTGTTAACATCCACTTGTGTCACTTCCTATATTAATTTTTAACTACGGTAACAGCGGTTTTAAATCGCGCTACCCTATGAACATTAAGGTAGCAAGGTGACAGATACTTGCAGGAAAAGAACCGAATGATTAAAAGTGTCTACATGGGGTAGGAGTTTTCTGAATATAGACCTTCCTCGTTATAGGCCAGGTGAGAAGTCATCTGAGCGGTGATGGTTAAATTTAAGATACCCCCTGAATAATCATGGGGGGAGCACTAATATTATATCTGACCGAGTAGCCTGAAACCATGTGGATCATCTTTGCGTGAAGCGGTAACGATATCATAAGAAAATCGAACCACATCATCGTTCACTAATAGCCTCAGAGTACTTGTGGTTTTATTGACTGAAATTATTTCGACTTTATCGTAGATAGTTACTAGCAAAGGCATCAAGAATTTTGATATCACACTTGCTGTTAGCTCAGTGTTTCTATCTGCAAAAGTCATTTTGCCAATGTTAGTTTGTTTTACTTCGATCATTTTATCTGGATTCCTTAGTTCTTAGTAGCGCATTCTTTAAAAATATAATGAATTGCATGTATGTCTGCGTAAGCAAAGTTTTCACCGTTTTCATCTTTTGTTATATAGAATGAGTGCGATTCTCGGCCTAGTTCTGCTTCTAATTGTGAAAGTGCATCATTACCCACAAGTTCTACGAAATCAGTACGGGAAATTTTCTGTGAGGCATTCATTCGTTTAATGCATTCTTTAGCCGCTTCTTTAGAGTCGTTATGGCTAAAGCTGTAGTTAGGTAAATTTAGGTTTGATGTGATCACTGCGATGTACTCCTTTGTTAGATATAGAACTGAATGTATTCACATTCTTCTTCAATAGCCGCTTCCAGAATATTTGGAAATGACTCTTGTAGTAGTGTTCTTAAGTTGTCAGAAGTGCTGGCAACATCGTCACCAATTTCAACAAATAACGTATCATTAGTTTTCTCTGTAGCAAGAGTTGTTTCTAGTAACTCCATGCCGTCATGAGAAACGTGAACTGGCAAATGCTTTTTGGCTGTAAATGTGTCTTTGATTAGCGTCATGAGACTGTATTCCGTTGTTTGTTTAAGCTAAATACAATGTACTAGGTTGATAAATTGATGCTTGAAAAGTACCACCACTTGAATAGGTAACTATAAATCATTCAAATCATTCAAATCATTCAAATCATACTTTTCATGCTTGAGCGATAGGGATAAGGAATATTTGATATTCAACGGATTACAGACGAAAGCAAACCCGCCAAGCGGGTTTAGGGTGGTACACTTTTCAAGAGAATGCGGTTTCATAAATCCGTAGGGTTATCATTCCTGAACGATCTTGAGTGACCCAGTGTTTGTTTCCAAATCGTGCGATTATGGAGTGGTAGATTCCGTATCGGCTAAGGCAGTCTACACGCAACCAGGTAAGCTCTAATCCTTTCAGCTCAGGCAAAACCTCACTGTCGTTCACTAGTGTTTTGATGGGCTTAACGAATGGGCTTGGCATGGGAACGGGCTCGCCTATTTCATTATTATTGGCCTCTGAAAATTTATGAGCGTGACTTCCAAACACTTTTGATTTTTTAAAGCATTCTGTTATATGTGGGCATCTAGCTATTAATACTGTCATTAATTAAACTCCTTACTCGGGAATATTTTTCTTATTGATCGCATTACAATGCCTTCCTACTTCAATAGTTTTTCGAATTCGATAAGGGTACAGCTGTTTTGCATAGCTCGTTTATACGCTTCGTGTGCAGGTTTTACACCGCCAAAAGATTCGAGTAATGTTAGTGCTAGTTTTTTTGCTTTATCAATTGTCATTAGCTTGTAGTCCGTTGTTTATTAAGTTAAGTTCAATGTAGCAAACTGATTAATCTACGACTAAAAAGTAACAGCTACTAGAAAGATGAATAACTTTTTAATATTCAGAGAACCTGAAGGAAAAGAAAAAACTCAAAAAAAGTTAAGATGAGTGGATGTTCTCTATACGATTTTGCACATAAGTTATAGTATTCGCTTTCTAACAAATACGCTTCAACTTAATATGCAAGTAAGCTCTTGTGGTCTATAGAACTAGAGCACCAAGAGCTTTCAATTAAAGAGTTGTTTCGTGATTTTGTAACGTGTACACGGTAGAAGTATCAGTGTTTTTATAAACATTATTCACAGCGTAATCCGACAATGGAATACAAAACTCGATGTAAATGTCGCTCTTACCATCCCAATGCTGTTCATGTTTTAAAAGCTCTAAAAATTTTTGTCTCGCACATTCAATATCCATGGCATTAATAAATATCAATATGTCATCCATATCAGCGACTCTACCCAATACGACAAAGCAGTCATTGAACTTAGTCAATGCATTCATAGCTGAAGAAAGTGATCTTAATAGCGCTTCTGATTTAATCTCAACGCCTTTATGCTCACCAAAAACGATATCAGTTCCTTGATCAACATTATCATCTAACCAAAACTTTAATTGCCTTAAATTTTCCATTTCCATAGTGTATGCCTCTATTAATTTTTAACATCGTAACCCGTGTTTAAGTTCGCGTTACATGATGAACATCAAGGTAGCAAGGTGGTAAGTAACTGCAGAAAAAAGCCAACCCAATACCCTAAAATAAACAATCTTGACTCGAATTTAGTTTAGTTAAGCAAAGTAACAACGATTTGCGGCTAAGGGATTAAACAATCGTCAAAATTCTCCGGTGATACTTCTTATAAATTTTATGTTTTTGACAGGTTGTTAAAAACCATTATAGTTATTGGTGGATTGGTTATCCGAGGAATCCCTACTCAACCTACCGATATTTAGAACATACTTTAATGAACTTTCTTTAATACGAAATCGAACAATGATTGTTTGTTAATTGGGATCAAATTTAGTCATTGGAGAACGATATGTATATTAAAGATAAAGTAGCTTTTAATGCTATTGTGCGTGAATTCCGAAAAGCATTAAGCAAGAATGGGGCAGAAGTAAAATATAACACAAGCCACCAAATATTTGCTCGCGCCCATGGTCACAAGACCCAAGCATCGTTACTATCTAGTCTCCCCATTAGCATCAGTTTAAACAAACAAAAAGCTAAACTGGGAGAACAACAAGTTGATAAAAAATATCAAGTAAAATCAGATTTAGTAAATATTTTAAAAAACATAGGCGAAGATGCTGATGAATACAATTATTTGCTGGTAAGAATAGACCTATTGCAAACTGTCGTTCAAGGTCCGAGTGATGCAATATATGAAGACGAACAACCTGTTAGACCTATGCTAAATTGGCTTCAAGAGTGTATTGGTGATGAGTATAAGATAAGTGGCGGTTTAAGTCTGGCTTTGCAAGATGAACAATTTGAATGTAACAGCTACGTATTTAAAGGTCTTAATAGCCAATTTAATGAGGCTGTTGAGGCTAAATCAATCATAAGTGTTACTGCTGGTGGTAGATATAACCCATTCATGAACGGCGATGACTCCGAAGATGATGGTTGGTACCCAGATATAGATGTGTTGTCACAGATATTGTTATTAAAAATTGAAACTAGCAAAGCGCTTAGTCAAGGTAGCATGCTCCTGCCTGAGTCGATATTGGCTCAATTACGAAAGGAAAATTTAGAACAGTGGGAAAATCAAGGAGATGTATTTTCAGAATACTCAGAGGTATTTGCAGGGGAGTTAAATGTAAAACCATTAGGAAACATAAATATTTACGACTTTTCTCAAGACGCCGAGGAAGAACATTACTTCGATAGTGAAGAAGAGTTCCAAATACACTTAAGACGGGCACCACTAACGCATTTGTCGAGCGAAGAGGAATTCGAAGAAGCTGGCATTCAAGAAGATTCATACGACAGTGAATTTAACAAATTATTATTTCTAGATGATGAGGAAGAATACTGTACCCAGCGTAGTCATTTGTGGGCGCTAAACATGCTTAAAAGCAGGGACAAATCTGGCCTTTTTATCCCCGATATCGATATATTAATCTGCAATAACTCGTGTGGTGGGATTTATTTTTCTAATAATGTCGCAAAAATCGTAGTACCTCATTACGACCAGTTTGGTTCGGGGAGCCCAGAATTGGCAACGTGCGTACATTATGGAAAAATGAAAGATATAAAAAAAATCTTTCCGAATGCCCTCTATTATTGCGTGCAGAATTTTACATGGGAGGAAATAGAGTGCCCTGAAGATATTGAGTATTGTGCACCAGCAATCTTGAACCATTTTGGTGAGGCTTATAGGAATTGGCCGAGTGATGTTAGTAAAGCTCAATCAAAAGATAAATTTGCTTTTGAGATACACGGCCCCGATCTGATTAATAAATATGGCATTAAATGCGTATGTGTTGATGATTTTCAGGAGTCTTATGGTGGTATGACAGGTGTCTTGCTGGCATCATTTTATGATGAAAGTGAAAATTTGGTGGCCGAACTATCTTATTGCGTCCTTCTGCAGAATGATATGCAGCACAAAGAGGAACGATGCATAGAGCTAATATTTGACGAACGATTAAAATCATTTTGTAAGGAAAATGATATCGAAGTCCTTTGGTCTGAACACTCAACAAATCATCCGTATGGAAAAAGAAAGTATAATCAATCAGAAAACAATGAAGGTCTAATAGCTTCAAATCCCAAAAAATACTTGATAGATAGCACTCTCCTTATGGGTGTAAGGTTTCCTATGATGCAGTGCATCAATTCAAAAAACTTGAATCACACGGCGAGTTCTTTTTTTGAGTGGTGTGTCACGGGCATTGATGGGCAGAGAACACACTTTGACTTTTACACCATCCCTAAGAGTGATGAAAATATTAGAGATTATCAATCTGTTATTAAGGACGTTGTTAGCGCTCAAAGTGAAGCACTAGAATTGTCTATTTTTGGTAGTTATTTTATTGGAGGCTTCAATCTTAAAGGAATGGCCTTTAATGAAAGGTATAACTCAATCCGCAATACCCTTATTAGAAAAACCGACACTGGCATTATGAAAAATGGGTGCTGGTTCAAATTACATGATGAGATTGCCAGGGAGTGGTGTAATAAGCTAAAGATTCCAGATACACCTATAGAAGTGAGTTACTTTAAAGATCCTTTTAAACAAGACAAGCTTTTAGAAAAGTATTATTCAGGTTGTTCGATTTAACTAAATACAAAAAGGCTAGAGTTACATGTAGTGATACTGAGTTGTGGGAACCTTTATGTGGGTGAGCAAAGTTTTACCCTGCACAATAAAATATCATCCTAAGCAATAATGTTTCATACTGCAACATGGCAACTTGTTGCAGTAAAATCTTACCACTTCTAATTGCTTGTTCTGCGAAACTGGTAATTTGTTTCAGTATTTTACTGTTTCGTTCCGTAAAAGTGGCAGTTTTTATGGCTTTTTACCACTTTTGTTTTGTTATGTTGGTAAATATTTCAGGTTTAATGTGAGATATTTATTTTTTTGTTTTCAGTAAATTTCATACTTTAACTTACCTTTAACAAGAGCAGTGTTGATGATGCTTTTTTTCACATACTGTTTCAATATTGGTTAGCTTACTGGACATTCATTAAAGAGCTTAAGCTGCAAAGCGAGCATTAACAAAAGCAGAATTAAAAAAAGTATCACTATCAGAAAATCTAATAAAGGACTGTCGAACATACTCCCAAATCATATCAGTACAAATCCAACGCCTTGAGTTTCTTTCAGCAGCTTCACCTGAAGTGAATGTGCCGCCGAATGGATCAACAATAAGATCTCCTTCTCTTGATAAAAAGCGCACAAGAAAGTCAGCTAAATCATATGGCATTTTTGCAGAATGTGGGGCAAGTCCTAATTGTTTCGCATAATTAGAAACCGTTCTCCCATGAGCGCATGTATTGTGATACGTTAAAACATTCTTTGGTATAGTTCCCGCAGTTTGATTTGACCACGCGCCCAATTTTTTCACATATGCACCATCGCCATTAACGGAAGCTGTTTTGTGGCCACCACTGTCTATGAACTTCTGATGGCTAGGGCTGTGAGGCTTAAGTACCCTGTTGTTACTGCTAATACACTTATTGGGATCATTGCAAAACCACAATATATGCTCATATCCTGAATTTAACTGCGTTCGCTTTTTAGATGCCCATGCTATTGGGGTTGGAATTTTATTAGGGCAGTGCCATGGCATTCGATCCATTAAGCTCAATCCAAACCTATCAACCAATGCAATAACGAGTCTTTCAACGTATGTGGAGCGGGCAGGGGTACCAGTTTCAAAAATATCATTACCAATGTTTAGCGCGATATTTCCACCCGTATAAAGATTTTTAACGATGGGCTCAAGCGCTTCACAAATGAAGTCAATGTATTTCATGGTATCTGTTACATTACCATAAGCTCTCGCTTGCTTGAGTGGGTAAGGGGGCGAGGTTAATGCTAAATGTATGGGCTCGTTAAATTGACTGCTACCAAAGATATTATTTGATTTAGACCAGATTGCAACACCCAGCGAAGTAGACATTGCAACCATGTGTTTAGCAGCAGATATGCTGTGTAATTCAATTTTCTTATGCGAAGTCAACTCCCACTGTCCACGGCTGACTCGCTTGATGTGGCCCTTTGCTTTTAGGTTCTGTTGAGCCCACCTAAGCTTTCTGTGCAAAACTGAGCGGGGGATTAAGTCTTCACCGATCGGTTTAATTTCGTTGGTGAGGTCAAGAGCGCTGGACACTCGTTCATACATCGTAGCATTGTCAGTTACGCCAGCGTTATAAATTGAAAGAATGGCGTCTTCTAATAAAGATAGTTGTTTCATGGGGCTTACCTATTATTTCAAATTTCGTTATCACGATCTTAAATCGCGCTACCCGATGAATATTAAGGTAACAAGATGGGATATAATTACCTAAAAAGACCCATTCAATAAGTACCCTTAAATAAGTAGATTTATATACGAACGTTAGCGAAGTAGTGCAAAGCTAAACAGATGCACACTATGCAGCAATGCTAGGTAAAGAACCTTTAAAATTAATTTAAACTGATACCTAAATGGGTACTTTAAGGCGTTGATGCTTTTCTGTATCTATGAGTAACTTCTTATAAGAGTAGAAAAGTTAAATAAAAACTAAAGGTGAGGCACCTATGGATTTTGAACACCCAGCATTTGATTATATACGGTCTATTAAGGCGAGTATCACTGGCCAGGAGATAGAAGAGGGAAAGTTACTCTCTGATAGGTTTTTTAGCTTAATAAATAACTTTAGGGGCTTTAATGATCCTAACTTTGACCTACAAGCAAATAAGACCTTACTCGTTGACCTGTTAGATTTTGAACAAAACATTTGTTCTTTAGAATTTTTGTATTTTTTTTATGGTTATATAGCGAGAATGTTTTTGCAAACCGGTGACGTAGATAAGGCCATTATGTACGGTCAAGCGGCATTGGAATTAAATACTAGAATAAATGATTTGAATGGGGTTGGCGCAGCCAATAACCTTCTTTGTGACTGTGCTATAGCTCATGACGCGGCTTTAGTTGGTGTTGAATATTTTAAAAAAACACAGCCTCATTTATTAGAGCAAATCTCATATTTAGAGCAAATGCCTAACCATAATGCTAAAAATATAAAGAAAATACTTGCAAGAAAAAATAGGCCGAATACTTTCAAGTTTTTTGAAACAAAGGAGAGCCAAAAAAAAGAAGAAAGCATTCGCTTTTTAATGATCTCGCAAGGTTACTCAAGAGCTACAGCAAAAAAGTATGTTAATAAATATACCCCTTTGAAGTGATAAAAATGACGTTCTAAAAAGAACGCCAAAAGTATGGTTGCTGGTGGAGCACTAAAATAAACTTATTTGCTCATAAAGAACGTTTTTAGGCTCCATATTAGCAATGCGTGTTCTCAATGAGTTAACGACTTTAAGAACAAAATCCTTACTATCTCCTATAAACTTGAGGGCGGGGTTTCCAGATTCAATAACGTATGTCACGTAATAATTTTCATCTCTAAATTTAGAGCGATCAACAAGGTGACAATACGTAAAACCACTATCATGGTAAACACCAAGTAATTCAGATTTAGAAACCCAATATCCTGTTTGCTTTGAAATAAGTCGCTTCACATCAGTGATACTTTCTATGAAACTTAGTGATGATATATCAAGGAAAATTTTACAGAGGCCGGTTACAACAAACGCTTTCTCTTTGCACGTGACGACTAAACCAACGAGTATGTCCATTCTTGTTAAATCGTTATCTAACTTATGTTTTACTTCCCCTTTATATGTAGCTAAAGGTTCTAAAGTGTAGGCATCAAAACAGCTATTATCGAGCCTATGTGATGTAGAAGAAAATGGCAGTATATAGCTCCCATTATTATTTACTTTTATATGCATTATACCAGTAGACGAATATTTAGCCTTTCTAACCCTTTCGAAAAAACCTGTATCTAACTTTTTATTAATTTTACAGTATTGCGATTGGTCTAATTTTATATGATTTTTCATTTATGCGGCCTTTCATTGTTACAGCTTATCTTATACAAACCAAAGCTGACCAGTTGTTTAGTATGTTATAACTGTAACTTGTGGGTATTAAACCGCCAAAAAAGTACTAGTTAGAATGATAGCCATGCTTAATGTTTGCTCTAATGAGTTTTCATATCGCTTGGTTTTTTGCGCAAATAATGGAGATGATTAGAGTGACTATTTACGGAAAAAAGAAGTCGAATGTTGATGTCCGCGCACCCAGTAGGGGGGAATTGAAGCGAATAGGGCTTTCAGCGGGAGTTATATTATGTGGGTTTGTTGTAAATAAAACAGACACCGATGAATATTTAGCTTTCTCAGAATTAACTGGTAGTGAGTATAAGCGAGGTTGGGGCGCTAATCCCGAGTCAGCACAAGTGTATTCAAATCCTAAAAACGCATTGGGTGCTATAACCGGTTACGATATGTCACTCATTGAAATATGTGCTTTGTTTGAACATAAGAAGCGGATCTTTGTATGGCCAATGCCTACTGAAGCTTTTGAATAGTTAACTAAAAATAACTTTAAAATGATGGTACCCAACGATCAGGTAGGTACCATAAAGAAGTGTTTCATATAGCCAATGATTAATTCACTACAGCTTAGCGGCTAATCTATTTGGGTAAACAAAGTCAGTGCAATCAATGCATTTTATTTTACTTGCATCAGGATGTTGCGGGTTAATAATAAAATTATACTCTTCAGGGCAAAGGCTCGATGGCACTTGAAGCACCGCAGAGCCTCCATTCATTAAAAAGTTACTACCTTGTGATTGAGTATCAGCTGCGTAGGGGTATGCATTCCAGCCCGAAGGCAGTTCACTCTCTACTAATCTCAGTATCTTTAATGTGTCGGGTATTTGAATAAGAACGACACTCAAGTTTTCTTTAAGTATTTCTTGTGAGTCATTGACTAATCGCTCAAGCATCCCCAGTGAGCGTGTAGAAGCCGTATATACAATAGGGGCACCAGCATAATGCCACCTACCCTCTGCGACCATGCCACCTAACCCTGAAAGACAATTACTTGGATTGTTAAACTCTTTAGGTCCAATTCGATAAACAACCATTACGCAGTAAACCCATATTGCAACCCGTTAATAACTCTGCGTATCAATTCGCGGCCACGAATACTGTTCATCATTGAACGCGGAGGTTGGTTATCAAACTGAACGTTGGGGGTGTCTAGCCATGTATTCCAGTTATCGATATCCCCGAAATATGCCGCCCCAAAGCTTGATAATCTTGCAACTTCAAGCGCATTCTCGCTGATTTGTTTATTTAAAGGCTTTTCTTTATTGCGTAACAAAGTACGTTCAGTTGTCCCGAGCGCCTTGGCTATAACACCCATTTCCCAATGCATTAATGTAGAAAAAGCACGCAAGCCGGCTGTTGTGATCCCAATTTGTGCTGCAGCTATTTCAGCCATGGGGTTTGAGTGTGTATTTAATTTCCCCAGCGTTACTACATTGAGAAAGTCGGGGCGCATGCTTTTATGTTGTAGTGTGTTCATTATATTTTTACCATTAAAGACATTTGTCTCTAATTGTAGTGACAATTGTCTGTTTTTGCAATGTGAAGCTTTAAATATGCATGCGTGAATAAATAAAAAATAAAGCGTAAAACAATATTCCAATATCAGTTTTGTTATTCCGAGCAAACCTGATATGATTTTGTGTATTAGGTTTTCGTCACCTAGACCTGCCTCACGGTCAAGACGTTACGGTTACTTGTTGAACTTTTGTTGGCGAGCTAACGCGAGAGGCACGTAGTAAGCAAAGAAATGCCGAACAACTATAGGTTTAACGATATGAACAGCCCATTATTTCATTTTGCGGTCTACCCGTCACAGCTTGATGCTTTTAAAACTAAAGCAGAACTACTGTCTACTTCAATATCAGATGAATGTTCAATTAAGAAATTGTCAGTTTTTAAACGCAATGATTACTTAGCAATGGCACTCGGCTACAAAGGACATCCAGATCTAGTTGAATCAGCTAAGTTTAGAGTTGAATCAGACCAATATATACCATTAATCATCTTCTCGAATGAAAGCTTACGACAGTCAATAGCCGAAGTGTTCGCAGATAAGGTCGCTGGTATTAGCGTCAAACAAATTTTGATAATTTGTCAAAAGCTTGAAAAAAAAGAAACAGGGATGTTAGTGATTAATGATTTGCGATATATCGTTGGGAAGTCATCGCTTGATGAACACAAAGCCATCATGAGTAACATGAACCCCAGAATTCGTCTTAAATTAAAGGAAGCTGATCAAAATAATGACGATCATCTTTTAAATCTTGTGAGTAGACACAATACCGGAGCTATTGAAATAAATTTAGAGCAAACATTAGTAGCCCCAGTTCTTCTTAAGACGTCACTGGCAGATTTAATCCTGTCGGTAGAGTCATGCTGGCCTAAAGGGGCAACCTGTGCGACTCAAGAATGTGATGGGGAAATATTATTCTGGTCTGCTCCTATAGATGAAGTTACCTATGCACGAAAGCAAGCAAACTTGGATGATGGATTAATGCCGCTTATCGGCCTAGGACAGCAAGTTCACGCTAATTATTATGAAATTAATGAACAATCGTATGTTGCCTTTGACTGGAATACCGCTGTAGTTACTCAAAACCAAGTAAAATTTAATTGAAAAATTATCAGAGCTTAATCTGCAGCATGATTTGTGGATTAAGCTTTAATTATTGGCTAATTTCTAAATGATTTGCCCAAGAATGTAGATTCGATACCGCTTTATGGTAATCATGCCTATTTATAGTGCCATCAAATGATATAAACATTGTTTCTAGAACTTTGAGGCTAAGAGATGAAAGGTTGCTTTGTTTTTGATAATTACATAAGTTTTTATCTAGCAAACCCTCAAGATTATCGCGGCCTTTACAGCCAGGATGGATTTCTATTATATGAGTATGCTGATATTGCTGGTGGGAGAAAATAAACACTCGGTCTTCGAATTTTATTGTCGTTAGAAAATCTCCGTCATTTATATCCCCGCCACCACTAACTTCACTTAAAAATGGAATATAATTACGTATTGATTGACGCCCTTTGCAGTGACGAAAACTCCCAGAGCAAATGCTGTAATCTGGCTGTACAAATAATTCATCATTGATTGACACTGCGAATTTTGCGCCGCAGCAGAACAGTACATTCTCTAAATAATCAAGATCTAAACTCTCATTAAAAACACTTTCACGTAAAGACTTAATTGTAATACCACAGCGCTCAGCTATGTGCTTAGCACCATAAAAGTGGCTTTCGATGTAAAACCAGATTCCTTTGGATAAAGTGGGTTGAAAATAAGAAAGTTCGTTCATCAGATGTGCTTAATTGATATTCCTTGGCTTACTTCTGAGTTTAACTCAATTTTATAAGGTTTAACATGCTTTGGTGACATCGAAAAATTAAACCCTTAAATCAAGTGTTTCCAAATCCCCCCTTTGAATAATAGAAGATATAGAATTTGATTTAATTAAGCAACCCTAAAGTAGATAATAAATATAAACTTTAAGTTTATTCTGTACTTTAAGTTTGCATTCTATTTTATTTGTGTTAATTTATATGTACTTTAAGATTAAACAGGTAGTGGTGAACGCAATGGCTGAAGAACAAAATTTGATGGAAATACATAAAGAGTTAAATGACCTTAAGCAATCTTCAGATAAAATAGTCAGAATGTTAAGAAACAGCGAGTTAAAAACTGAGCCTTTACTAATGGCCGAGGTAGCTGATTTACTCAGCCACACTGTTGAGGAAGTTGAAGCCAAAATAACTCAGTTAGACGGCAAAGTGTTTACTCTGACAAGTCTAGGTACCCGATTGCGCGAATCTCGTTTGAAAAGAGGTATGACTCAAAAACAATTGGCTGATGAAGTGGGTGTAGCCCCTGTTTCTATACTTAAAATAGAGGAAGGGATTACTAAAAATCCGAGAAACTTGCAGGCAATAGCTGATGTCCTGAATGTTGGTTTGGACTGGTTAGCTGCTGGCGATGGAATAGAGTCTTTGGACATATCAGCACTTCGAACAGATGGCAAACTAGGTGAGCGGTTGCGTCAGCAGCGGGTTATGGCTGGTCACACTCTTAGAGATTTAGCTGAAAAGCTTGATTGTGCAGATATGTCTATTTCTAAAATCGAAAATGGAATAACTTGTCGGCCTAGAAATCTTATAGGTATTGCTAAAGTGCTTAATGTGAGCCCAGCATGGTTATTGGGTGGGGTGGAACCTAATACCAGCTTTGAAGATTGGGAGCATTCTTTTAAGCAATGATACTTAATCAAATTATGCAGGCTTGGTATTAGAATTTTCAAAAACGCCAGTATTCCGCAAATGTTTTAAGAGGTAACAATTATGAAGTACATTTTTTTATTATTGTCAGTTTTAGCAAGTACATCAGTGTTTGGTGAAGAGCATTGCTTATTTAACGATAAGCAAGTGAAAGTTGGTGAGTCGGTATGGGTAGAAATACCTGAATATGTCGAGAATATTTCGACTCAGATGAAAGAAGATGGCTATTCTCAAGAAGAAATAGACCGTGAAATAAAATATTCTGATCATACAGGCCACAGGCTCTATTGCACTCAAGCTTATTCATTTGTTGAACCAGGTGGAAAAAATGTTGGTGAAATGCTGAAAATAACGTCATATGTGATGGTGGATCTAAATCCCTACAGCGTATTAAATAAAACAAAATAAATAAAGGCACCTTCGGGTGCTTTTTTTCTGTGTACTAACTTCAACATAAGCAACCGGCTTATTCTTTTACTTCAATTCTGACTATTCCAATGTCGATTATTGATATTGGAATTTTCCTAGAGCGTCCAGTATTCCAATATGGAAATTGGATGTAATACTAACTTAATAGAGCGCCTATCCTGACGCTCTATTAATGGTATTTAGAGGTTAATTACTTCGCTTTAAATTAGCAATATTCTGCTCAACAATTGCGGGTTTAGCACTAAACTTTCTTCCTAGCCTAACTGCATCTATCATTCCATCTCCTAAAGACCTTTCTGAATAATTGGCTTTAGCACCATGCGTAATGTATTCTGGGTTTAGGTGGTTTATGAATGATGCATATTTCTGCATATCGGAAATATGACGTTCTTGGTCATAGTGCAACGTTAACATGTCGATAATGTCATGGTAATAACAAGCGAATTTTTTTAGTTCATACCTAACGCTTGAGTCATTGTATGCTGCCAAGAGTAAAGTCCCTGTGAATACATCATCTTCACTTTGTACACGGCTACCTTTGATCTTGGATGAACTATGCAGTGTGTAACCAATAAACGCTATATCTCTTTCTTCACAATGCCAAGCATAGCGATTACCTTTAACATAATTCTCATAGTCGCAATATAAATTGCCCATTGCAGTAACATCAATTATGCCATCTAACTCAGGGTGCAACTGCAATGCTTCAGCGCCAACTTTATTCCATTTTGATAGTTCATCCTCATCGACTTCATATTTTTCACCGTATTCAGAGTTAATTAATGTTTTTAAGGAAATTTTGTCACTATTAAAAACGAACTGAACAACCTTTTGAATATCTTCCATCTCTACGTGCTGAAGTACCGTAATGGCTGACTTTAAAATATCCACTTTGGTTTGTTTGATAGATAGATGGTCAAAATATATTTTGTCATTAATAGCGTTTTTATGAACGTTGGATTTGTTAGGTCTATTCCAAAGATTAGAGCTTAATATCTCGTTTGTTGTTAGTTGGGCATAAGGCTTAAACAGCTCGGTTCTTATAAGTCGCTGACCATAAATATTAATATGTTGTGAATTGTTAAAGTCCTGCTCTGACCAATGTTCATATCCTGATTCCGACAATTCAGGAACGGATGACATGGCCATTTCTAACACACCATTTAATTGGTTATCCGGTGTTACTACCTCACCCGTATATATCTTGGCAAGAACGGCGTTTACGCCTTTAACAGAGTTACAAATAACTGGGAAGTAAGCATTGTAACCACGGTGATATAGTGCGTAACCCAGCACAGTATCACCTTTCCTTACATGTTTAATAGTTACCATGTAAGGCGTTTGCCATCGAGGGGCGTTTTTTAAGTGCTCGTTTTCCAAAAACTCATTGATAGGCAGCCATGCTAAAGGAAAAACATAGTCCTCAATGAACTTGGATGCTGAAATATCGGTATCGATTTCAGTAACCAGAACTTCAATGTTACCCAAGTTATTCAAGATGGACTCATAAGTGCTTGAACAGAATATTTCTCTGTTTTTGTTAACGGCATATTGATAAGGGGGCAATAAGCCTTCTTTGTGTTGCTCAACTATTAAGCTTGGTGACTTATAGTTAACATAGTCTTGGTATTCATCATGAAAATACATCATGCCAGAGCTTTCTCTTTGCTTTTCCATGCGTATTCTTTCTTGCTCTACATCTGTTACAGAATAAAAAGCTAATTCCTTAAATGGTGCTTTATAAAGCACAGTGTTAAATGTATCAGGTCTAACGCCATACTTATAAAGCGCTTTGCCAATCATGCTTGAGTACACTTTGTTCAATGAGATAATATTAGGAAGTGTGTTTGACTCTGCCACTTGGTTAACCTCATGAACTGAGTTGTAACCAAACAAATAAGCCAAAGCTTCACGAGATTTATTTAAACCAAGTTTTTCTTTAGGCCAGTGCCGACCAATATATTTTGCGACTTTGTTAAATTTTTCGGGTAGATCTGCTGTAAGCACAGGTACGCGCATAGTATTCACCTTAGTAGTTGCTGCCTAACCACATGGAATTCCATGCAGTAGATATTAAATTAATTGTTTTCTTACTATTCAGTTTGTCAACGACTTTGCCACGGCAGCGGCATGAACCCTGAAAGTCCACATGTGGCTATTTGATCATGAAATGTGGCTGATGTCTAGTTCAGCTGAAAACTATTCCAATATCACCCCAGCTAGTAAGGGTTTCTCATTTTTAAGCACAAAAATTCAACCATGTTGGAATTTGGTGTAACCCTCCCCCTTTACAATAACAAGCAATAAAGTATATTTAACCAATTAAGAGCGGTTTTTTAGTGAGTATTTGAATTGAAAAGAACGGAGTTTAAGGCTGAATACGAAAAACGTGGTTGGACACCTATGTCACTGGCTGAGCGCTGGGGGTGCAGTAAAACACGAATTCATCAAATTGCAGTAGAGGTGGAGCAAGGCCACAAAAAGGCGCAAGCCTACATCGACATGCTGCATGGTTTACCACACGTAATAAATAGTTAAATATATTTAACACAGCGCTTGACGGTTAAATATATTTAACCGATACTAGTTATAAGGTAAGCAATTGGAATAACGGGGTTGATGAAGTGGATTGGTCGATTGTAGTTAATGTTGTTTTATTCGCTGTTTTAGGGCTTCTTGTAAGTCTGATGCTGAGTGGTTTTAAATCTAGACTCGAAGACGGCGGCAATATTGTTAAATGGCTTCTTTTTTTAACGTCAATTGTCCTTTTTATTAGTGGTTATTATTTTTTAGCTCTAACAGCTCTAGTTGCTGCTTTCGTGAGTGTTAATTTTAAAAGTTAAATGTATTGGAATACAGAAATGACTAAAGGTTTGATAATAAGAAAAGAGTGGTTAGATAAAATCTTAAACAATGGTAAACATTGGGAAATGAGAGCGACACAAACTAATCAACGTGGAATTATCAAATTAATTGAAGCTGGTAGTGGGCATATTGTAGGTGAATGTATGATATCCGGTTCACATAAAGTATCAGAATCACTTGCTGAGCAAAGTTTTGAATGCCATCAAGTAGAAGATTTGTCACTATTGAAAAAATGGTGCTACGCATGGCGTTTATGTAATGTTAAGAGATACGATAAACCAATTCCTTATACACATCCAAAAGGCGCTGTGATTTGGGTTAATTTATAGTTGGAATAATAGCTTTTGCCAGTGGCGTTTCATCAAGCGCTACTCACAAAGGCATGATTTTTTGCTGTTTAATCATAGCTAAACATTTTTACCATGCGAGGAATTAAAGATGGAAAATGAATATTGTCACTGGCTGGCGCTAGAACATACCTTAGGTGACCCTAAGGGGCTTTTCGATGATATGCTGGCTGGGGACATTGATAATGGGTTGATAACAGATTACACAGAGTCTTTCTTTTCTGAATCATTAGGTATTGAGTCCATTATCGGTACGCGAGGGTTTAAAAGTGCCGAGCATTTCGAGTTATATTCTGCTGCAGTAATAGACGCAAATCTAAGTGATTGGAAAGCAGTAGAGCTTGAACTTTATGAGTGTTGGTTTCCTTGTCTTCATGACCAAGATCCAGACTTGCACTACCAAACCTATGGTGCAACTAAAGCTAATTTCTATGAAGAACAATTCTGTTATTCAGTTTGGAGCCAGGTGAGAGAACCTCAATCAATAATAGCCTCAAAAAGGAAGGTTTTTGCATTAAGACACAAAGCGTATAACGGGGTAGATTGGCCCACTGAAAACATGCATTTTGCAAGAAAAAAAAGTTATGAAAAAGCCTCTTTGCACATTCAAGCAAAAGGCTAAAAGAGTTTGGTAAAACGATGCGATGTTGGCAAATGCTAACTCTTGTATCACATTGATAACATCGTAGTTGGAATACAGGAACAACCGCAAAGCATGAGTAACTTAAAAATATATCTGATAATGGCTGTGGTAGCTGCAACTAGCAGCGTTATCACTTATCACCTAACCAAACCTTCAGGCCTAGCTATACAAAAACCTGAAAAGCTAAAGCTAGTTATTAATAAAAGGTTGGTAAAAGATTACTGTGCAAAATATCTTCTTATGGATGTTAGAAAGAAGTCAGAAGCTAAGGGCGAAGTTGCACAAGTTAAAATTAAAAATATTGATGGTTTAGGTGTTTCGATAGATGAAATGTATTGCGTTGCTAATGTTGATGTTTTGATTTTAAAGAACGACACAAATGTGATAACCACAACAGATGAAACATATTATTATGGCTTGTCAAATAGTCGTGACTTGACGCTCAATGAGCTATCTAAAAAAGATATTGAAACAGCTTTTGAGCATTATGCTGAAAGCAATAAATTATAATGTTGGAATGCAGGAATTATGACTAAGTACAGAGTAGTAACGACAGGTAGTTGCAATAACACTGACAAACTAGGTGATATTTGTATTGTAAAGTTTGAATTGATAGCTCGTCTAATTGCCGCCTTTTATTTAGTTTTCAAATCAAATACAGGTGTCAAAATCGAACCCGTATTTCCATGGGATAAATAGTTTTTAATCATTGGTAAAAGAGGAATTATGAACGCTTCACAATCAGCTTGGCAGCGCGGTATATCAGATTACAGGTCGGGGGTTGCGTATCAAGATAACCCGTATCAAAAACTTGATACTGATTTGGCCGATGATTGGTTAGAGGGTTGGCAAATGGCTTCTTATCAGGAGCGCCAAAGTTCTATCACTAAATCTATAAATTAATGCATTAGAAGCTTTAGATGCAGTTAAGGCGAGCGGCGAAGTATCTGCTGATGATGTGCGTGAAATGATTGAGCTTGGATTGTCTGGAAAGCCCCAGCGGCCTACCACTCGATTAGGCTAAGTTGGAATAAATAGGGAAAAATAATGATCGGATTAAAAGTTAAAGCAGATTATGTAATTCAAGGTGATGGCGAGCCTAGCAGTGAAGCCAAAAAACTTGAAGATGCCTTAAAAGAGTTTTTTAAATATTACAGAGCTGACTCAGGTGAAGTTCTTGGGTATCAGGTTGAGGTTATTGGTACAGAAGTTTCCTAATCTAAATAGTCTATTGGTATTTGTATGAACAGTATTAGGTTTTCTTTTATTGAAGCGATGATAAATGTACACGGCTCTATTAAACGTTGTCACTTATGTAGAGCATTTGGCGTCACTGAACCAACTGCAACAAGGATTTTTAAAGAGTATCGTGTTAAATACCCGAAAAATATTGTGCTTGATCAATCTAGTAAAAGTTACAAAAAATCTGATAGCTTCAAAGTTGAAAATCTTAAAATAGAGGCTAACGAGTTTTTAAACGCAGCTCAAATTATGTCTGAAAACTTAATAGTTGAAAGGGGTGAAAAATGCAGATAAAAAAAGGTGGTGGAAAATGGCTGCTAGTAGCGCTGTTAGCTGGAACAGTGGCAGGAGCAATTTGTATTATGTTTGGCGCTAATCCTGTGATTGCCAACGCAATCCCATTTGGTGTATCCGCTGGGGTTTTTGTTGCTACTCGTGACAAGTGGCAAGCTTAATTTTAGCATTGGAATCAGGGAGAGCATCACATGGCTATTGATTATATTAATAACCCATACGACAGAGGCCGTGAGAACTTCTGTGCAGATTTTGAAATAACTGATAATCCATATCCAAAGAATACTCAAGCTCATGAAGATTGGTCGCGTGGTTTTTTGGATCAGTTAAACATTGAAATATCTACTTAATGAAGTTGGAATAAAGAGATATAAATATGACGGTAAAACGTAACGAACCATGCCCATGTGGGAGTGGTAAAAAATACAAGAAGTGTTGCTATTTGACTAACAATATTAATAAGAAGAGCAGCGGAACTCATGCTCTACCACCTTTTGTCACATGTAATGAGTGTGGCGGTAAGGCTCCAAAAAATACATTTGAAATCATGGACACCAATGGCATGGTAGGTATTGATTTGGCTATTGGTGCTGTCTGTGAAGATTGTAACGCGCCAACTTTTGCTGTTTCTGGTGAACCTAATGCAGTACAAGATTTAATGCTAGTTTTAAAGGAAGAAATGGGTGGGTCAGTTGGTATTGATGCTTTTAAATAAAAAGTGATAGTTGGAAAACGGACTTATGGATTTAAAAATCATAATCAATTACGACAACAAGCCATTGTTGGAGCAATCGAAACTAGCAAACTCTATTATGCATTGTTACTTCAATA
>MDTG01186760.1_pt1 | contig 27633 bp, 26 predicted proteins | sample 811421 | NCBI WGS metagenome assembly MDTG01 (sample SAMN05326645, study PRJNA326480) | marine metagenome | isolation source: seawater | place: Pacific Ocean: South East | collected 2011
AAGAAAGTTAACTAGTGCAGTAGCTAATACTAATACTATGGTAATTTTTATTAATCAAATAAGAATGAAAATAGGTATAATGTTTGGTAATCCAGAAACAACATCAGGAGGTAATGCACTTAAATTTTATTCTTCTGTTAGAATGGATATCAGAAGAATAGGAGCAATTAAGGAAAAAGAACAAATCATCGGAAATTCAACAAGAGTAAAGGTGGTTAAAAATAAAGTTTCTCCACCATTCAAAGTTGTAGAGTTTGATCTCATGTACGGAAAAGGAATTAGTAAATCTGGTGAATTAATAGATCTAGGTTCAAAAGCTGATGTAGTTGAAAAGTCAGGTGCTTGGTACGCTTATAAAGGCGAAAAAATTGGCCAAGGTCGAGAAAATGCTAAAATTTTCCTTGAAAAGAATCCAAAAATTGCTGCTGAAATAGAAATGGCAATTAGGACAAAAGCTGGCCTAATTTCTAAAAAAATTGAAGGAAATCCAGTAGTAGAAAAAACTGACACTTCTAAAAAAAATTAAATAATTAGTCTCTCCGCTCTCTTAAGAAAGGCGCCTAAATAGGCGTCTTTCTTCTAATCTAGACATCATTCTAAAAAACTGTATTTATAAGATAGATGGCAAATAAAACACTAAAAGAAGTAAGAAAATCGTTTTTGAATTACTTTTCAAAACAAAAACATAAAATCGTTGATTCAAGCAATTTAGTGCCAAGTAACGATCCAACTTTAATGTTCACAAATTCAGGAATGGTTCAATTTAAAAATGTTTTTACAGGACTTGAAAACAGAGATTATAAAAGAGCTGTCACATCACAAAAATGTGTTAGGGCGGGTGGAAAACATAATGATTTAGAAAACGTAGGTTACACACCAAGGCATCACACATTCTTCGAAATGCTAGGAAATTTTTCTTTTGGTGACTATTTTAAAGATGTTGCAATTGAACTTGCGTGGAATTTAATAACTAAAGAATTTCAAATTTCAAAAGATAAACTTAGCGTAAGTGTATATGCAGAAGATGAAGAAGCTTTTAACTTATGGAAAAAAATTGCCGGTTTACCAGAAAATAGAATCTATAAAATAAGTACAAATGATAATTTTTGGTCCATGGGTGATCTGGGACCATGTGGTCCATGTTCCGAAATATTTTATGATCATGGGGACCATTTAAAGGGAGGACCACCTGGTAGCAAAGATCAAGATGGTGATAGATTTATCGAAATATGGAATTTAGTGTTTATGCAATTTGAACAAATTTCAAAAGAAAAAAGAGTCAATTTACCTAAGCCATCAGTAGATACAGGAATGGGTCTTGAAAGAATTTCTGCGTTACTTCAGGGTACACACGACAATTATGAAACTGATCATTTCAAAAATTTGATTAATTTTTCTTCAGATTTAACAAAAACTAAATTAACGAACAAAAATATCGCTAGTCATAGAGTAATTGCTGACCATCTTAGGGCAAGTTCATTTTTAATTGCCGAAGGTGTTTTGCCTTCAAATGAAGGCAGAGGTTACGTTTTAAGAAGAATAATGAGAAGAGGAATGAGACATTCACACACTTTGGGTAGCAAAGAACCAATTTTCTATAAAATGGTCCCAACCTTAATCAAAGAGATGGCAGATTCTTATCCAGAGTTAAAAATAGCAGAAGCTTTAATTACAGAAACATTAAAAACGGAAGAAGAAAAATTTTCTTTATTATTAGGAAGGGGAATAGAAATTTTAAATCAAAATTTAAATAAAGTAAAAAATAATATATTTCCTGGTGAGATTGCATTTAAATTATATGATACTTATGGTTTTCCACTAGATCTTACTGCAGATATTTTAAAAAATAAAAATATAAAAATTGATAATGCTGTTTTTGATAAAGAAATGGAAAAAAATAAAAAACTAGCACGTGCTAACTGGAAAGGATCTGGTGATCAGTCTTTAGAAGAAAAATGGTTTAAAGTAAGAGAACAACTTAATCCTACGGAATTTTTGGGTTATGAATTTGATAAACTTGAAGCTGTTATTCTTAAAATAGGCAAAGGTAAAGATTTTGTAAAAGAAGCAAAAACTGATGATGAAGTTGAAATAATAACAAATCAAACGCCATTTTATGCAGAATCTGGAGGCCAAGTTGGTGATCAAGGAATAATTTATTCAAATGATTGTAAAGTTAAAATAAAAGATACACAAAAAAAAATGGGAGATCTTCACGTTCATTATGGAAAGATAGAAAGAGGTTCTTTGAAAATTAATCAAACTGTAAATCTAGAAATTGATGCTGACAGAAGAAATAATGCTAGAGCATATCATTCTGCTACCCATTTGCTTCATGAAGCTCTAAGAAGAGTACTTGGAAAACATGTTACGCAAAAAGGATCTTTAGTTAGTTCAGAAAAACTAAGATTTGATTTTAGTCATAATAGACCTATCGAAAAGAATGAAATTGAAAAAATAGAGAATTATGTAAATGAAATGGTTAATACAGCAGCTGATGTTAAGACAAGAATTATGACACCTAAAGAAGCGGTAGATAAAGGGGCTTTAGCCATGTTTGGTGAAAAGTATGGTGATGAAGTCAGAGTTCTATCAATGGGCAAAGAAAACGAAGGATATTTTTCCACCGAACTTTGTGGAGGTACACACGTTAAAAATACAAAAGATATAGGTAAATTTAAAATAATTAATCAATCGTCAATCGCTGCTGGTGTTAGAAGAGTTGAGGCTCTTAGAGATAAACAGTTAGTAAACTATGAAAAATCATTAAAAGAAGACAAATCTTTAAAAGATAAAAGTTTAAAAGATCAAATAAGTCAAATTAAAAATGAACTAGCAAAATACAAAATAGAACCTGATTATAAAGAAGATTTGGAATTATCTGAAAATATAAAAAATCTAACTAAACAATTAGATAAAATTAAAATTAATAACATAATTAAAGACAAAACAAAGAATAAAATTAAAGATAAAAAAATAGGTTCATTTATTTTAAGACATCAGGTGCTTATAGATCTGCCACCAAAAGAACTTAGAAATATTATAGATCAAAGCAAAAAAGATATTAAAGAGGGTGTTATAGTAGGATTTTCTATTTTTGAAAATAAAGTTGGTGTTGCAGTAGGAGTAACAAATCAATTAACAAAAAAATATGATGCCGTGTCATTAGTAAAAGTTGCTTCAGAAGTTCTTGGCGGCAAAGGAGGCGGTGGTAGAAAAGATTTTGCGCAGGCAGGTGGAGCAAACAAAGACAAAATTGATGAGGCTTTTAATATTTTAAGTAAAAAAATTAATTAAGACTTTTTTTTAAGTTTGTATCAATTACTTCTAAAAATTGGTTTGTTGTTAAGTATTTTTGATCTTTTCCAACAAGTAGAGCTAAATCTTTTGTCATTGAACCACTTTCAACTGTTTTGATACATACTTTTTCTAAAGTCTTTACAAATTTTTTTAAATCTTCATTTTTATCTAATTTTCCTCTGTGATATAGACCACGTGCCCAAGCAAAAATAGAAGCTATTGGATTTGTTGAAGTTTCTTTCCCTTGTTGATGCAGTCTATAATGTCTTGTTACAGTGCCATGAGCAGCTTCAGATTCTATAATCTTTCCATCTGGTGACATTAAAACACTTGTCATTAGACCTAATGAACCAAAACCTTGTGCTATTGTATCAGATTGGACATCACCATCATAATTTTTACATGCCCAAATATAATTTCCATTCCACTTCATAGCACACGCTACCATATCGTCTATTAGTCTATGTTCATAAGTTATTTTTCTTTCTTTAAAATCTTTTTCGAATTCTTTTTCATAAATCTCTTGAAATAAATCTTTAAACCTACCATCGTATTTTTTTAAAATTGTATTTTTGGTAGAAAGATAAACTGGCCACTTTCTATTAAGACCATAATTCATACAAGCTCTTGCAAAATCTTTAATCGATTGATCTAAATTATACATTGATAGAGCTATACCAGGACCGCTGAAATTAAATACTTCAAATTCTTTTTTTTCCTTACCATCTTCAGAAGTCCATTTAATTTCTAACTTTCCCTTCCCAGGAACTTTAAAATCTGTAGCTCTATATTGATCTCCAAAAGCATGTCTTCCAATTACAATTGGGTTTGTCCAACTAGGAACTAATTTAGGAATATTTTTACAAATTATTGGTTCCCTAAAAACTGTACCTCCAAGGATATTTCGTATTGTACCGTTAGGAGATCTCCACATTTTTTTTAAATTAAATTCTTTTACTCGATTTTCATCAGGTGTAATAGTTGCACATTTTATTCCAACACCAAATTTTCTTATTGCATTTGCACAATCTATTGTAATTTTATCCGAAGTGGCGTCTCTGTTTTTTATACCTAAATCAAAATATTTAATATCCAGGTCTAAATAGGGTAAAATAAGTTTTTTTTTGATAAAATCCCATATTATTCGTGTCATTTCATCACCATCAAGCTCAACAACAGGGTTTTTTACTTTAATTTTCTTCATTTTATTCTAATTTTATCAATTGAATTTAATTACTTAATATACATATTAACTTAAAATTACAAAAACCGATATGATAGATATTTTGTTTCCAAAGCTGCATAAAGAAGGTTATAGATTTTTAGCTATAGCCGCAGTAGCAACATTCATTATTTTGCTAATTTCTAAATTTTTAGGAATAATAAGTTTAATTATTACTATATGGGTTTATTATTTTTTTAGAGATCCAGAAAGATACCCATTAAATGATGAAAATTATCTACTTAGCCCAGCGGATGGTGTTATTTCACAAATTAAAGAAGTTAACGGACCGCAAGAATTAGGTTTAGAAAATAAAAAATTTACAAGAATTAGTGTTTTCATGAATGTTTTTGATTGTCATGTCAATAGAGTTCCTGCATCTGGAAAAATTACACAGATTTTTTATAAACCAGGAGAATATTTAAACGCATCTTTAGATAAGGCTAGCGAGAAAAATGAGAGAAATTATGTTAAAATGACAAATAAAAATGGAGATGAATTAGTTTTAGTTCAAATAGCTGGGCTAATCGCAAGAAGAATAGTTTGTGAAAAAAATGAAAACGATGAGGTTATGCAAGGAAATAAATTTGGGATGATTAGATTTGGTAGTAGGGTTGATGTGTATTTTGCAGATTACAAACTAATGGTTAATATTAATCAAAAAACAGTAGCTGGAGAAACTATTTTAGCAAAAAAAAAATAAAATGATTGAAAATAAAAAAGAATTTAAACTAATTACAAAAAAAACACCTAAGTCTTTGTTACCCAATGCATTAACAATTTTTGGAGTATGTTTAGGCTTAAGTTCAATAAAATTTGCAATTGACTTAAATTATTCTATGGCAGTTATTGCAATTGGATTTGCAGCAATACTTGACACTTTAGATGGAAGAGTTGCTAGACTAATTAAAGGAACTTCAAAAGTTGGAAAAGAATTAGATTCTTTAACTGATGTCATTAGTTTTGGAGTGGCCCCAGGATTTATAATGTATTTTTGGGCACTGAACGAGATAGGAAATTTTGGTTGGATGCTAGTGCTAATTTACTCTGTATGTTGTGCGCTACGTTTAGCTAGATTTAATTTAACAGTCATTGACGAAAACGAATCTTGGAAGATAAATTTTTTTGAAGGAGTTCCATCACCTGCAGCAGCAGGACTGGTATTGCTACCACTTATACTTAATTTGAGCGGTTTAGTTCAACTAGAAAATTATTCAGTTATAAGCTCAATTGCAATTTTAGCAACATCCGTATTAATGGTAAGTAAATTTCCAACCTATTCTTTAAAAAGAATTGTTATTCCTAGAAACACAACAATTTTCTTATTACTAGGCATTGGTATTTTTGTCAGTCTCTTAATTTTTTATACATTTCAAACTTTATTTTTTACAGGCATTATTTATCTTTTGCTAATTCCTATAAGTTTTTTTGATTTCAGAAGAAAAAACAAAAAATCACTTAAAGCTTCTTCAGAAGAATATGATGAAGATGTTTTATAAATTATATTAAATAATTGAAAAAAAATAAAATTTCTAAAAATTGGTTGGCTAAGCAAAAAAAAGATCTGTATTTTAAGCAGTCTAAAATTCTAGGCTATAGTTCAAGAGCAGCTTTTAAATTAATTGAAATGGATAAAAAATTTAAATTTTTAAAAAAAAATACTAACTTACTTGACCTTGGTTCTAGTCCAGGAGGATGGTCTCAAGTAGCAAGAAAAAAAATTTTAAATGGAAAAATTTTAGCTGTTGATATTCAATTAATGAAAAAAATTTCTGGTGTTGATTTTATTCAAGGGGATTTTGAAGATATTGAAATTAATAACAAAATATTAAGTTATTTTGCTAAAAAAGCAGATGTTGTATTATCTGATATGGCAGCTAACACTACTGGTAATAAGGATATGGATTCATTTAGAACAGGTGATTTATGTTTAAAAGCCATGGATTTATCAAGTAAAATTCTATCTATTAATGGTATTTTTTTGTCAAAAATATTCATGGGATCAGTTTTCAGTGAAATTAATAAAAAAGCCAATAAATTATTTAGTAAAGTAGTTAAATATAAACCAATATCTAGCAAAAGCGAATCAAAGGAAATTTATATTTTTTGCAAAGGTATTTTGAAAATGTGATACATAATTTAGTGAATCTATGAAAAAATTTTATTTTATAACAATTGCTTTTGCTATTTATTTTTTTACTATTGCAAACATTTATGCCAAAGAACTAAATCATTTTAATAAGGGGCTTAAATTATTTAATAAAAAAGAGTTTGAAAAATCAAAGATATTTTTTGAAAGAGATTTAGTTTTTAATCCTAAAAATGAAGAATCATATTTATACTTAGCTAAGATTTTTCATGAAAATAAAAATGATGAAGAAGAAGAAATTAATTTAAATAACGTATTAATACTCAACCCTCAAAATGATCAAGCTATTTATATGTTGACGCTTCTTAAAATAAAACAATCAGATTATAACAAAGCAAAAGATTTAATTGAACAATTTGTATTAGTTTGTAAATCTTTCTGTTCTAAAAAGGATGAAATTCAAAAAAAATTTGCAAAATTGACACCAGAAGATGAAAAAAAATAAGATTAATGCAATTCTTAAAAAAAAAAACAAAACTCCAATAGTTTGTTTAACTGCATACACAGCATCAATAGCTAAAATTGTAGACAAACATTGCGATATTATTTTAGTAGGTGACTCTTTAGGTATGGTTTTATATGGAATGAAAGATACAAGAAAAGTTAATATTGAAGATATGATTAGACATGCAAAAATTGTTAAAAAAAATACTAAAAAAAGTTTAGTAGTTGTTGATATGCCTTACAATTCTTATACAAATAAATTAAAAGCTTATAAAAACGCCAGAAGATTAATTCATACTACCAAGTGTGATGCTGTAAAATTAGAAGGTGGAAAAAAAATTTCTGGTATAATTAAGTTTCTTGTTAAAAAAAAAATACCAGTCATGGGTCATATAGGTCTGTTACCGCAATATGTATCTAAATTTACACTACAAGGAAAAAATAAAAACCAAAAAAAAAATATACTAGAAGATGCAAAAACTATTTCAAAAAGTGGAGTATTTGCAATTGTTATTGAATGTGTTGTAGAAAGTTTAGCAAAAAAAATTACAAAATCAATCCCAGTACCAACTATTGGCATAGGAGCTTCTAAGTATTGCGATGGACAAATATTAGTAGTAAATGATATTTTAGGATTAAGTGATTTTTTTCCAAAGTTTGTTAAAAAATATTCTAATCTTAAAAAAATAATTGATAAAAGTGTTAAAAATTATGCAAATGATGTAAAATTAAAAAAATTTCCTACAAATAAAAACGTTTATAGATAGGATTCAATTTATATGAATGACGATATAATTAATGCTCAATACGATATAACAAAAAAATCAAAACTAAAAATATTTTACGAAAAATACAGAACTTTACTTATCTCATCGATAATTTTTCTACTAATTTTAATTGGTGCGTTTATTTTTTATTTAAATAATTTAGAAAATAAAAAAGTTTCTCTTTCAGATGATTACGTGCAAGCTAGAGTTTATGTTAACAAAAATGAAAATACTAAGGCAATAAAATTATTAGAGAAAATAGTTTTTTCAAATGATCCATATTATTCTACTTTAAGTTTTTTTTATATTATTGATCAAAATTTAATAACAGATAATAATAAAATAAATCTATTATTTAATCACGTGCTAGATAATAATAATTTTGATAATGAAGTTCAAAATTTGTTGGTGTTAAAAAAAGCAATATATAATTCAGATCAATTAAATGAACTTGAATTATTAGAAAGCATCAGTCCAATTATTAATAATGAAAGTTTGTGGAAGCCCCACGCTTTAATGCTAATAGGGGATTATTTTCTTTCAAAAAATGAGAATTTAAAAGCTAAGGAATATTATTTGCAAATTTTAAACATTAAAGGCTTAAATCAAGGTTTATATGATCAAGCCAAAACTCAACTCTCATATACAAAAAATGATTAAAAAAAATAATTTATTTTTTTTTTTATTATTTTTTTTAGTCGCTCATTGTTCTTTTGACAGTAAAACTGGAATTTGGGGAGGAAGCGAAAAAGAAAGAGAGAAATTATCTGAGCTTGAAAAAAAACAAAAAGATATATTAGATATTGAAAAAATATATTCTTCAAAAAATATTTATTCAAAAGAAGTTTTAATACAAAAAAACATTGACTTGAGTAAACCAAAAAAAAATTCAAGCTGGATGATGACTAATTACAATTATCAAAATTCTCCAGGACATTTATTTTTACCAAGCGCTAATTATGTTTTTTTTAAAAAAAAAGTAGGAAAAAATAAATTTTCAATATCTAAAAATTTAACATCATTGTTACATTATAATAATAATTTAATTTTTTCAGATGATAGAGGTAACATCTTTAGTCTCAATGCAAATGGAAAAATAAATTGGAAAAACAATATATATAAAAAAGTTTTTAAAAAGATTTATAAAAATTTAGCTTTTGCTATTTATGAAGATAAAATTTATGTCTCAGATAATATTGGTTTGATATATTCATTAAATGTAAATAATGGTAAAATTATTTGGGTTAAAAATTATGGAGTTTCACTTAAATCAAATATTAAAGTATTTGATAATAAAATTTTTTTAATTGACCAGGATAATAAAATAATTTGCTTAAATGCTGATGATGGTACCAAAATTTGGGATGTTTTATCAATTTCATCCTTTATTAAAACACAAAATTTAATGTCTATAGCTCTTACTAAAAAAGGTGATTTAATTGCAATTAATTCTGCTGCAGATTTATTTAGAATCAAAGGTTCAACAGGTAATATATATTGGTCTTCTAATACATCTAGTTCATTATTAGCTGATGCAACAGATTTTTTTAGTTCCTCTGAAATTGCTTTGAGTGATAAAGAAGCTATTTTTTCTGCCGAGTCATCAATATTTTCGTATAACATAAATAACGGTAGCATTAATTGGGAAAAGCAAATTGCTTCTACTATTTTGCCAATTATTAATGGAGAAAATATTTTTTTAGTAACTAAAAATGGTTTTTTTGTAATTTTAAATAGAATTACTGGCGATGTTATTTCATCCACAAATATTTTAAAAATTTTGAAAAGTAAAAAACAAAATACAAAAGTTACAGGTTTTATTATGGGATCAGGAAAAATCTATTCAGTTACTCTTAACGGATACTTAATTGTTGCATCTGCCTCATCAGGAAAAGTTGAAAGTTTTAAAAAAATAGGTGATCCTATTACTGCTTCTCCGATTATTGTTAACGGAAAACTTTATATATTAACCGACGATTCTAAAATATTTGGTTTTAAATAAATATAAATTTTTAAGAATTTGACGACAAAAAAGATAAATGATTATCTTTAAATTCCTTTTCATTTACATCAATAGGTTTTATTGGGTATTCTCCTGTAAAACAATGATCAGTAAATTGAGGATATACGGAATTTCTTTTTTCATAACCCATAGCACGATATAGACCCTCTATCGACAAAAACTTCAGTGAAGTAGCATTAATAAATTTTTGCATATCTTTTAAATTATAATTTGAAGCAAGTAATTCATTTTGTCTTGGGGTATCAACGCCATAATAATCAGGAAATTTAATAGGGGGTGATGCTATTCTTAAATGAACTTCTTTAGCTCCTGCATCAAAAAGCATTTTTATAATTTTGACTGATGTTGTTCCTCTTACAAGCGAGTCATCAATTAAAACTATAGATTTATTTTTAATGAGAGATTTGTTTATATTATGTTTTAATTTTACACCAAAACTTCTTATTTGCTGCGTAGGTTCAATAAAAGTTCTACCAACATAATGATTTCTTATAATTCCGAGCTCTAAGCTTTTCTTTACTTTTTCTGCATAACCTATTGATGCGGGAACACCTGAGTCTGGTACAGGAACAATTAAATCTGACTGAATATGAGTTTCTTTGGCAAGTTCAGCACCTAAATCTTTTCTATACTCATAAACGCTTTTATTATTAATAATACTGTCAGGTCTAGAAAAATATATGTATTCAAAAATACATGGCCTTTCTTTAATTTTAGGAAAAGGATTTAAGCTTTCAATTCCATTTTCATTTATAATAACAATTTCCCCGTTCTTAACTTCTCTAATAAATTTAGCACCTATAATATCAAAAGCACAGGTTTCAGAAGCTAATACAAATGAATTTTTAAGCTTTCCTATTACGAGAGGCCGAATTCCAAAAGGATCACGGACTCCTATTAATTTATTATTAGTTAAAATAGTTAAAGCGTATCCTCCTTGAATTTTAAATAGTGCATCAATAATTTTATCAACTATTTTTGTTCTTTTAGATTTAGCTATTAATTGTACAATAGTTTCTGTATCAGAAGTTGTTTGAAAAATAGAACCATTTTTGACCAATTCTTTTCTTAAGTGTAAAGCGTTACTTAAATTTCCGTTATGAGCTATTGCTATTCCTCCTGAGTGAAGATCAGCAAAAAAGGGTTGAACATTTTTAATTAAATTATTTCCTGTTGTCGAATAACGATTATGACCTATAGCATTTTTTCCAGGCAAGTTTTTCAAAACTTTACCTTTAGTAAAGTTATCACCCACCAAACCAAGTCTTCTTTCAGCAAAAAAATTTTTTCCATCACAAGTAACTATCCCACAACCTTCTTGTCCTCTATGTTGCAACGCATGCAATCCAAGCGCAGTTAATGCAGCAGCATCTCTACTGTCAAAAATTCCAAAAACTCCACACTCTTCTTTAATTCGTGCCATTTAAACCTTTTCTATTTTATCAGTTGTATCTTCATAATAATCTTTACTATTTGGAAATTCTTTGATTAAAAATTCACTACCTTTATATATTAAGTTGAATGAATAAGTATCTTCAGTTTTAATCGGCCATTTTTTATGTGGATAAAACCAATTTAGTATTGAAAAAACACATACACAAATTACATAACCTTTAAAAACTCCAAAAACTAAACCAAAAGTTTTATCAGCTACACCTAAACCAGAGTAGGTCACAGCACTACTTATTGCCTTACCAATATTTATAATTATAAAAAGTGAAATAATATAAATAAAGATTCCTAGACCTATATCGGTTACAAATTCCGATTCAATATAATCTGCAACTAAAGGATTCAATTTTGGAACAATAATAATTGTAATTACTAAAGCTAATAACCATTTAGAAAAAGAAAGTAAGCTCATCGTAAAACCTTTTGCTGCGCACTGAGCCATTGAATAAACAATAATTAAAAAAACAGTCAGATCAAAAGCTGAAACATTTGATTGGATAAATTCTATTATGTCAGACATTACCAAAAGGTTTTACAACTAAAATAAGTTTTGGCAACAGTGTTAAAACTGAAATCATTGCTAAAAGCATTGCTAATCCAGTAAAAACTCCAAAATAAATTGTTGGTATAAAATTAGAAAGCACCAATATAGAAAAACCAAAAACTATAGTTATCGAAGTGTTTAAAATTGCCACCCCAACTGTTTCATGACATTTCCTAAGGGTATCGTTGTAATTTTTAATTTTGCCAAACTCTTCTTTGAATCGGTATATGTAGTGTATGCTATTATCTACAGCTATTCCTATAGTTATCGCGGCAATAGTAATGGTCATCATGTCCAAAGGAATTCCTAATAGTCCAATTATTCCCAAAATCAAAAAAGCAGCCATGAAATTAGGAACTACTCCTATCAACGACAAAGTTAAGTTTCTAAACAAAATTAAAAACATAATTGTAATCCCTGCCATAACGACACCTAGAGTTAATATTTGAGATTTAAACAGACTTTGTAAAAGATTATTAAATAAGATTAATACACCAGCTAATTTGAACTCATCTTGTTTGAGTCCAATCTTATTTTCTAAATCATATTGAATTTTTTTTATTAGATCATTTCTTCTAAGATTCTCTTTAGAATCTAAAATTCTTACACTAATTCTTGCTTCATTATTTTTAATAGATATATAAGGATTTATTATTTCTTTCTTAATCGCGTCGGGTATTTTAGTATATAAAACACCCATTTCTAATCCCTGTAATTTTTTTCCATCGTTTAAATCTTCAGCAACGTCGACCATGGAAGCAAATGAGATAACTTTTCCTATAGAATCTAAACTGTCTAAATATTTATGAACCTTATCTATTTTATCAATCTTGTCTCTTGTGAACCAATATTTTTCATCATCTTTTTCTTCTTCATCCCAACTATCAAACTCATCATCAATTTTTTCTTCTTTTGATTTGTCAGGAAATTTTACTATTATGTCGAGTGGTGTGGTCCCACCAAGTTTTTCATCGATCAGTTTCATACCTTTATAAATTTCAGTTTTTTTGTCAAAATAATTTATAAAACTATTTTCTACTTCTAGTTTTGTTATTCCAAAAATACTTATAATGATAATAAATACTGCTGATGTAAAAATTATTTTAGTATTTTTTATCGCAACATTGCTTAAGAAAGTGGTAATAATTGATTTTGTTTCACTTTTATAATTCATATTTTTTTTGGCCAAAATATTTAAAATTACTGGGAGCAAAGTAAAAGTAATTGATAAAGAAACCAATAAACCTACAGTCATCATCCAACCAAAATCTATAATTGGTTTAATGCCACTAAAGATAAGTGATAGAAAAGCACATATGGTAGTAAGTACGGTATAAAGTATTGGCCAAAACATTTTTTCAGATGTCCAGAGTATTGCATCTACATTTGATATATTTGGATTATCTTTTTTATACTGTAAATACCTAACGCTCATATGAATGTTCATGGCCATAGTTAAAATAAGCATTAGAGCTATAAAATTTGAAGATATAACTGTAACTTTCCAACCTACTAATCCAAGTAAGCCAATCATAATAAAAACTGAAAAAAAGCAACTTAATAATGGAATGAATACCCAGAGTAAACTTCTAAAAACAAACCACAGTGTGCAAACTATAAATACAAAAACTCCTGCACCGAATACTACTATATCGTTTTTTATATATGTCATCATGTCATCAGCTATCATAGGAATTCCACCCAAATGAATTCTAGCTATGTCTTTATGTTTTTCTATAACTGATCGAATTTCGTTTATATTTTGATGATTTTTTTGATTATATAATTTTCTGTAGTTGTCGTATTCTTTAATAAATTTTTTATAATTTCTCTTATTTTCATTAGTAAAATTTCCAGCAGCTTTTTGTTTTAAAAAATCATTTTTTATTTTTATGTATTCAGCTATTTTTTCGTCAGTTTTGATATAAACTATTATTCCAGTTGTTTTGCCGTCTTTGCTTATAACAAATTCTCTATAAATGGGGCTATTTATTATTTCTTCATAACCTCTTTCTTTGTTAACGTTATTACTTGATAATGTTTTGTAATTTTTAATTCTTTCAGCTAATGGATCATCATTATTTTTTAATAAAGGAACATCCAATATAGTTATAACATTGTCTGCCCAACTCAACTTCAACAGGTCGTTTTTAAGATTATTTAGATTATCAATTGTATCTGCATCTAATAATTTGCCATCAGGAGTATAGGTTAATACTAAAAAATCTTTCGAACCATACTTTTTGTTAACTTCTCTTAGATATTTTAAATCAGGATCATTTTCTAATAGCAAAGTGTCTGATGATGCATCTAACTGAAAATTTTTTGCAAAATAACCAAAAATCAATAATAACAGTAAAAGAAGTAGTAAAGTAAATTTTGGTTTTTTAATTACTATATTTTCGTATATTTTTCCCAACATTAAAGCTACGTAATTATTTATTTTCTAAGTCTTTAAACTTAGTATACATTGCTTCAAATTCAACTTTAACATTTCCTGTTGGCCCATGTCTTTGTTTACTGATCATGATTTCAGCTAAACTTGATACTTCGTCCATTTTTTGTCTCCATTCTGAATGTTCTATAGAACCTAAAGCAGGCTCTTTTCTCTCTAAATAATAAGCTTCTCTGTAAACAAACATAACTACATCTGCATCCTGCTCTATAGAACCTGATTCTCTTAAATCTGCAAGTTGAGGTTTCTTGTCATCTCTTTGTTCTACTGCTCTAGAGAGTTGTGATAAAGCAAGCACAGGCACATCAAGTTCTTTAGCCAAAGCCTTTAAACCTTGAGTTATTTCAGATATTTCTTGGACTCTTCCTTCAGTTCTTAAAGATCCTGCTTTCATTAACTGAATATAGTCCACAACTATTAATTCTAATCCATGTAGTCTTTTTATTCTTCTTGCTCTATTACTAATAGCAGAAATTGTTATTGCAGGAGTTTCGTCAATATATAATGGTAAATCATAAATATTTTTTGATGTTTCAATAAATTGTTCAAATTCTTTCTCTGAAACTTTACCCCTTCTAATATCGTTAGATCTTATTTTAGATTGTTCTGATAGAATTCTAGTTGAAAGCTGTTCAGATGACATTTCTAAAGAAAAAAAGGCTACAGTTGATTTTGTTTCTTTTTTTTCAATATTTTTTGCAGCATGAAAAGCTATGTTAGTTGCTAGAGCGGTTTTCCCCATTGATGGTCTGCCGGCAATAATTACTAAATCTTGTTTATGCAAACCTCCTAATCTTGAATCGAGATCAGTAAGCCCAGTAGGCACTCCAACAATACCTTCGTCATTTTGATAAGCGTTTCTTGCCATTTCAATTGTTTGTTTGAGGGCATTTTCAAATTTTAAAAATGAACGATTAAAGTGACCTCTTTCAGCAAGATCAAATAAAGATTTTTCCGTATTTTGTATAATTTGTTCACCCGAAGTAGAAACTTCATTATTGTTAGATGCTTCATTTAAGACTGATTCAGAAATTTTTATTAGCTCTCTCCTCAAATGCATCTCTTGAACTATGTTAGCATAGTCAATGGCTTGTTTTTTTGAAGTAGAAAATTTCGTTATTTTAATTAAATATTCTTGACCACCTAATTCTTTGAGTCCCTCATTATTATCAAAATGATTTTTTAAAGTAATAGGATTTGCCAACAATCCTTTTGAAATTAGTTTTTCTATTGTTTCATAAATTTTCATGTGAATAGGGTCAAAAAATTTTTGAGAATCAACAATAGGTGAGATTTCATCATAAATATCGTTTGACACTAATACCGATCCCAAGACAGCCTGTTCAGCCTCAATATTACACGGCATCTTATTTTGGTAATTCTCAACAATTTTAAGAGGTGATTGAATCATAATTTCTTATTGTCATTAAATACTAAAAAAACATAAAAAAAAATCGAAAGTTATACACGAAATTAATTTACTGTGGAAAAAATTGATTAAGCTTTATTTTCTTCTTCTTGTTTTACAACTTGAATATGAATTATTGCCTGAATTTCAGCATGTAAATTAATTTTAGCTTCATATGATCCTATTTTACTAATTTCTTTACTTAAATCTATTTGTGATGGTTTTATTTCAATTTTGTCAGAATCTTCTAATGTCTTAGCAATTTCTTTAGGTCTTATAGAACCATAAAGTTCGTTATTATCTTTTGCCATCTTTGAAAATTTATAAATTTTTTTGTTAATAAGGTCAAAAATCTTTTTTGCAGATTTCTTTAAAAGGATATTTTTTTCATTAAGTTCATTTTTTTTCTTGTTAACAAGATCTATATTTTCTTGTGAGGCTTTAAGTGCTTTTCCATATTTTATTAAAAAGTTTCTACCATGACCTCTTTTTACGTTTACAACATCTCCTATTTTTCCGAGATTCTTAATATTTTCTAATAAAACTACTTCCATGATAAAATTTACAATAATGCTAAAAGTCTTGCCCTTTTTATAGATCTAGAAAGTTCCTTCTGTTTTTTTAAAGATACAGATGTGACTCTAGAAGGTAATATTCTGCCACTTTCTGAAACATATTTTTTTAACAATTTAATATTTTTATAATCTACAACTGGAGCACCTTTTACTGATAAAGGACAAGCTTTGAAAAACTTAACATCTGCCTTTTGAAACAAGCTTAAACTTGAATGTTTAGTATTCTTTTTACCTTTTCCAAAATTTTTTCTTTTTTTCATCTTTTAAAAATATAATTATTCTCTTTTTTCAAAATATTCAGTCATGTCATGTTTTTTAACTCTAACCGTTAAATATCTAATTAAAGCTTGATCAATATTTTCAGCTTTTTCTAATTCATCTATTGTTTTTCCTTCTCCTTCAAATTTAATATGAAAATAAAATCCTTTTCTATTATTTTTGATGATATGAGAAAGATTTCTTAATCCCCAAGTTTCAGTTTTTACAATTTTACCCGAATTTTTATTTATTATATTTTCGTACTTAGTGATTAAGCTTTTCTTTTGCGTTTCTGGCAAATCTTGCTTTATAATTATTGTATGTTCGTAATAATTCATAATATTTTCCACGGTTAATCTGGTGATTAGACCAGAAAATCCACCTTTTTATTGGCAGAGGTGATGGTTTTATACTATTAAAATTTTCAATATACAACTATTAAAATTCAATTATATTATAATTTTAATTATCTTATGCGCGCCATTTTGTTTCCAGGTCAGGGTTCCCAATACGTAGGTATGTGTCAAGACTTCTATAAAAAATATGATTCAGTAAAAAATAATTTTAAAATTGTTGACGAAACTTTAGGTTTTTCACTTTCTAACTTAATTTTAAATGGACCTAGTGAGGAGCTAAAACTTACACAAAACACTCAGCCTGCAATAATGACTGTAGGTGTCAGTATATTTAATGTTTTAAATAAAGATTATGGTTTAAATTTAAATAATGCAAAATTCTTTGCAGGTCATTCATTAGGAGAATATACCGCTTTAGTATGCAGCGGATCACTTTCAATTGATAAAGCGGCTTACTTATTAAACGAAAGAGGTAAGTCAATGCAAGATGCTGTACCAGTAAACGAAGGTGCAATGATGGCGATATTAGGAATGACCATTGAAGAGGTAGAAGAGGAAATAAATTTATTACCAAAAACAGATATTTGTGAAATTTCAAATGATAATAGCAATACACAAATTGTTGTAAGTGGTATGAAAAAAAATATAGAAAAATTTAATGAAAAATTAAAGAAAAAAAATAAAAGAAGTATACTTTTGCCAGTAAGCGCACCTTTTCATTCTTCATTAATGAAAAAGGCAGCAGAAAAAATGAAAGATAAAATTATGAAGACTAATTTTTCAACTCCTAAGCCTAGTATTATTAGCAATGTTACAGCTAAAGAAGAAAGTGATATAAACAAAATTAAGCCATTATTAATTGATCAAATTACCACAAGAGTTAGATGGAGAGAAAGTGTTAATTATATGATAAAAAGTGGTGTGAATGATTTTTTAGAAATTGGACCTGGAAAAGTACTTTCTGGTTTAGTAAAAAAAATAAATACTAATGTTAAGTTATCAAATGTAAACTCAATAGAGGATATTAAAAATGATTAATTTTAAAAATAAAAAAATTTTAATAACAGGAGCTAGTGGAGGCATAGGAAAAGAGCTTGTAAAAAAGTTTATTTCTTTAGGAGGTAATGTTCTTGGAAGCGGGACTAAATCAGAAAAGTTAGATTTATTAAAAAAACAATATACAGATATTAAAGTAAAAAAATTTGATATTAGCGAACATTCAAGAATTGAAGAATTTATTGAAGACGCAGCATTAGAATTAGGAGGTTTGGATATTTTAGTAAATAATGCGGGAACCAATATGGATAATCTTTCGTTAAGAATGAAGGATGATGAATGGAAAAAAGTTATAGATATTAATTTAACATCAACTTTTCTATTATCAAAATATGCTATAAAAAAAATGTTAAAAAATAAATTTGGTAGAATAGTAAATATTACATCAGTGGTAGGTCATACTGGAAATTTAGGTCAGTCAAACTATGCGGCTTCTAAAGCAGGTATAATAGGGATGTCCAAAAGTTTGGCAGTTGAGTATGCTAAGAAAAACATAACAGTCAATTGTGTTTCACCTGGATTTATTGTCTCAGATATGACTATGAATATTGCTGAAAAGGTGAAACTTTATTTAACTTCTAGAATTCCTATGGGAAAGTTAGGAACAGGTGAAGATGTATCGAATTGCGTAGCTTTTTTATCATCTGAGCAAGCCTCATATGTAACTGGAGAGACAATTCATGTTAATGGCGGTATGTATATGTCTTGACAAAATACATCAATAATTTATTAAGAACTAATAACTCAAATTAAGGAATTTACAAATGACAAAAGATATAGCAAATAAAGTTAAAAAGATGGTTGTTGATCATTTAGGTGTTGAAGAATCTAAAGTAACAGATGAAGCTAATTTTATAGATGATTTAGGCGCTGATAGTTTAGATACAGTAGAACTAGTAATGGCTTTTGAGGAAGAATTTGGCTCAGAAATATCCGACAGCGAAGCAGAAAAAATCCAAACCGTTGGCGATGCTATAAAATTTATTGAGAGTAAATCAGCTTAAAAATAAAAGAAACATTAGGCCGATTACTATTTATATGGCAATAAAGAAAAAAGGCATGATGTTTGTTTTATCTTCACCTTCAGGAGCTGGAAAGACAACATTAACAAAAAAGTTAGCCGAGAATAATAAAGAATTTAAAATTTCAATTTCACACACAACTAGAACACCTAGGCCAAACGAAAATAATGGAAAAGATTATCACTTTGTAAACTTACAAGAATTTAACGATTTAGTAGATAAAAAGAGTTTTTTTGAACATGCAAATATTTTTGAAAATTATTATGGCACATTAAAAGAGCCAGTTTTAAAATGGTTGTCAGAAGGAAAAAATGTATTATTTGATATTGATTGGCAAGGAACCAAACAATTAAAAAACATAAAAGATTTATCATTGGTAACAATTTTTATTTTACCTCCTAACATCCATACTTTAAAAGAAAGATTGTCGAATCGTCATAAAGGGCAAAAAAGTTTTATTGAAAAAAGAATGAAAAAATTTGACGAAGAAGTATCTCATTGGAATGAGTATGATTATGTGGTGATTAACGATGATTTAGAATTATGTTATGAAAAAATTTTAAATATTATAGTTTCTGAAAAAAAAGGTGAAAAAATAAAGCAAAATCAAACAGATATAGAAGAAAAAATTAAAGAATTAACCAAATAATTTTTCATAAAAAACTGCCATTTTATAAAAAGTTTCTAATTTTAGTTCTTCAGGTCTTTTTTTTAAGTTGATTTTAAGTTTTTCTGCAACAATTTGGTTATTTTTAAATAAAACGTTATAGTTTTTGTTAATCATTTTTCTTCTATTTGAAAATAGTATTCTTGTGACCTCTTCTAGATTTTTTGGATTTTGCAAATTAAATTTATTATTTTTTTTTGGTTTAAATGAAAGTAAAGTAGAGTCTATCTTGGGTATAGGAAAAAAAGAGTTTTTAGAAATATTAAAATTTTTATTTACTTCAAGTCGCCAATTGGCCAAAACTGCCAATCTACCAAAATCTTTTGTTTTTTCTCTAGCTATTATTCTATTAGCAACTTCTTTTTGAAACATTAAAGTTAAACTTGTGTACCATGGAGGCCATTTTTTAAGAGTTATCAGATTAGATAATATTTGTGTTGATATGTTATAAGGAAGATTACCAAAAACAGTTACGTTTTTTTCTGAATTTTCTTTTTTAATAATATCAAGTATATCTTGATTTATAACTTTAACGTTTTTGTATTTTTTGTATTTTTCTAATAAAAACGAGGCCAGTTTATTATCTTTTTCAACAACGAAAATTTTTTTAGGATTATGTGAAATAATTTCTTCAGTTAAATTTCCGTAACCAGCACCAATTTCTAAAACAACTGTATCTTTATCGATATTTCCTGCTTTAACTATTTTGGCAATTATATTTTTATCAATTAAAAAATTTTGACCTAAACTTTTCTTTGGGTTTTGAAAAATTTTCATTTATATATTAAAAAAACTTAACAGTAACAGATCTTCTTAATTTGTCGTAGTGCGTTAAAGAATACATATTTAATATTTTAATTTTTTCAGCTTGTACCAGTTGATTTTTTGTCTGTTCTAGAGTCAGTTCATTTTCAATATTTCTTTTTGATCTTACTTGAAAAAGTAAAATACCTTCTTGAAGTATTATTGGTTCAGAAATTTCGCCAATTGTAGTATTTATTATTGAAGACTTTATTTTCTTAGATATTATATTCTCATTTATCCAGCCTAAATCACCGCCACGCACAGATGATTCTGATATACTTAAATCCCTTGCTACATTTTCAAATCCCTTTTCTGCAATTTCTTTCTTTAAATTTTGGATTTCATTTTTAATTTTATCTTTTTCGATTGGTGGTAACAAAATTTCTGAAATTAGGTATTCTTCTATATTTTTTTTATTTTGAAATAATTTTATTTGTTCTTCAATTTCTTCTTGATTAATTGATAATCTATTTTTATAAATTTCAAAAATTAAAGAATTCCACATAAGTTCAATTTTTATTTGATCTTCTACAAGTAAAAAATCTAGTTCGTTCGATGCACATATATTTTTTAATGTATCCAAATCAAGATTAATTTTGTTAGCTAATTTTTTTAACTCCATATTAAGATCATCTTGATTGAATTTTAAAAAATTTACTCTTTCAACTTCTGATTTCTTAATACTCCTTTTTATAATAGATTTGATTGCCATATCCTGTAATTGTTCTCTTTTTTCATCTGAATAACTTTCATTGTTTAAAATTAGTAATATCTTTATTTCGTTTACAACATCTGATTTTGTTATTGCCTTATTTCCGACTGTCATAAACAAGGAATCAGAAATACCTGAATTAGCTTTTTCTATAAGGAAAAATGAAAGTAAAATTATTAAAAATATTTTTTTCACTGATTTAAATTTGGTGTTGTCACGCTAGTAAATGGTTTAAATGTAATAGTGAACATTAATGAGTTTTTTGGTTCTAAATCATCAACATCATGATAAAATTCTCTTCTATATACAAGACCTGCAGTCAGACAATCAATTTCGTATTGATAACTTAAATCATAAAGTTCTGTACTATCTGTTTTAAAATTCTTTTTTGTACTAAAAGATAATTTATTGCTATCATTTATGTCTAAACTAATCCCAGAACTAGCATAATGTTCAGTTCCTATATGATTTTGTTCTTCTAAATAATCTAAATTAAATTGCACTCTTCCAAAATTTAATTCTGTAGAAATTTCATTATAATTAAGATCATTTAAATTGTGATCAAGGGAAAATTTATAATCAATTTTTCCTATTTCAGAAAAATTATAACTTACTAATCCAACAACATCAGACATTTTTTGATCTAATGAACTTTTTGCAGGCATGTCGCTATTTTTTTTATTATTTATAATTTGACCAAGGGATATTGATATTTTCTCTCTTTCAGTTTGGTCTGAATTTTTTTCATTAATTTTAAAATCAAAACCTAAAACAGCACTTAAACCATCTTCAATTTCTGAAGTTTTGTTAAGAGAATACAAATTGTTATGATTTAAAATTACATCTTTTGTTGAAAGATTTCTCATATGTCCAGGTGCATACCTCAACATAAATTTAGGTGAAAAAAGGTTGGAATAATTAATTCCATTTTTTTTCATTGGAATTGAAGATTTGTAAGCTAGTACTCCACTTAACTCATTAATTGTACCAGTGTCTTTGTACTCACTTGTTCTTTTAGTCTCATAATTAGTATTCCTTAACATTCCCTCAAAAGTGTTTATAAAGCCTTTTTTTGTAATATAACTTGAGGGAGACCAAATAACATCATTGGTTAAAAAAGTTTTATGTTTATTTGTGTCATAATTACTGTAAATAGCATTAGATTCAAAATTTAATACACCAAATTTTTCCGTAAAAAAGGTTTTTCCATAAACTATATTTGGTAAAATATATTCGTATTTATCTGAATTTTTTTTGATTCTTAAATTTTCATAAATATTAGTAGAAATGTCAAAATAACTATCGTCATTGCTAAAACTATATTTTATTTCATTTTCTAAAGAGGTGTTTTCCGAGTCAACTAGAGTTGTATTTATATCATGAACTCTAAAGTAAGTGTTATTTGAGGTTCTTTGAACTTTTAGAGATAAGTTGCTTTGGTATGTTTCGTTATCATTGAAATTTAGGCCAAGATCAGCAAAAATATGATTTCTAGATCCGCTACTTTTTTTAGTAGTAGTGTTTTTATATCCTTCAGTGAAACTAGAGTCCAAAGTTAAAAAACCATTTCTAAAAGCTTGTCTATACTCATTTAAAAGCAAGATACTTTCTTCTGCATAAATTTTTGGTGTAAATGTTAAATCTTTATCTTGATCAATTGCCCAGAAATAAGGTAGAGCAAAACCAGTACCTACACTCGTTGTATTTGTAAAAAAAGGCGCTAGAAATCCTGATTGCCTTTTAACTGTGGGGTCAGGATGAAAAAATTTAGGAAAATAAAAAATAGGAATATCATAAACTTTTAAAGTAGCATGATCATAGTATATAGTTTTTTTGATTTTATCATGAGTAATTTTTTTAGCTTTTAGTGACCAAGGTGGGCATTTACCATCTCTTTCTTTACATATAGTGAAAACCCCTTTAGACAATCTAGATATGTTTTCTGAAACAAAAATATCATTTGCAGCAAATCTAGGATCATTTTCGTCACTCACACCAAAAGTTTTTTGATCTAATAAAACACTAACCTCAGAGCCTATCATTTCCTTTTTTTTAGTATCAACATATATTTCTTTAAAAAAATATTTATTTTTATTTGCATCTGCAACTTTAATATCTCCTATAGAAGAAAATAAATTCTTTTTAATTTGATATTCAAACATTGTTGTTTCAATTATATTTTTTTCATCATCTTTAAAAATCGAATTATCTTTGGAGCTCATTATTTTATTTTTTGTATCATATATAATATTTTTTGAAGAAAGCTTATAACCTTCTTTAAGAATTAATTCAGTTGTATTGTTTGTAAAAATTATTTCGTTTAATTTATCGTATTTAGCTTTATCTGTTTTTAAAATATTTCCTTCAATATCAGAAATTTTAACATTTCCTTCAGCTAGTAAAATTTCATTGGATTTTTTGTAAGTAATTTTGTCAGCTTTTATTATTCTACCCTCAGTATCTACTGCTTTAACATCGCCTTTTCCAACAAGAATTTCATTTTCCTTATCAATAATAACTTCATTTGCTGTAATATTAAATTCATCAGCATTAACTTTAGTATTAAATAACAATAAGAATATTAAAGTTATTAATATAAATATTTTTTTATTTTTGGTTAGCATGAATAATTCCTACAGCGCTAAAAATAAATATAATTGCAATTGGCATCCAAACTGCTATTTCAATTGGCAAACGTTCTGTCTTACCTAAAACTGCCGAAAAATCGTTAAAAAAGTAAATTAATACACTCGATATAATTGCTATAAAAACATAAACGAATCTATTTTCTTTAAATTTTATTCCCAATGTAAAAACTCCACTTAAAAGGACCATGCTTAGAAGAAAGAATGGGAATGCTAAAGATCTATGTAATTTAGCCTCCATTTCTCTAGTTGAATATCCTCTTTCTTCTAAAAGTTGAATTTGATTATCTATATTCCAAAAACTAACTGTATCTAAATTAGAAAAAAGTGTTTTTATTTTATTTAAATCATACATGCTTATATATGTAAGGTTATCAACGTTTTCTGAAATGTTATTACCCTCACTGTCTATAATTTTTACATTTTTTAAGGACCAGTTAGTTGAGCTTATGTTAGCAAATTCAGCATGAATTCTTTTGGTAAAATTATCATTTTTATCAAATTCATAAATTGTAACATTAACTAAATTTTCATTTTCTAAATATGACGATCTTATGATGTTATTTTTTTCAAAACTTTTCTCTTTTATCCAAATTCCATTTTCAGTAATCGCTGCAAGATAATCTTGATCTCTTTCATAGCTGCCTTTAATAGTTTCATATTTTTTTACTAAAACCGAAGTAATTGGACTGACTGAAGTTATAAAAAAAATACCAATTATAATCGCTATAACACTAGGCACAAAAATTATTGAAAAATTAGACATGCCAGAAACATTAATAGCTGTTACTTCATCTGTTTTTCTAATTTTTAAGAAAAACCAAATACCTGATAATAAAATAATAAAAGGAAACATATTGTAAAGCAGGCTAGGTACAAATAAAAGTGATAGACCCATAGGGATGTAAAGACCAACATCAATATCTTTAAAAAAATTAATTTCTTCAAATATATTCATTATGAATCCTAAGCAAAAAAATCCAAAAACCATAACTATAATAGTTTTAACAAATTCTTTTGCTAAATATTTATTTATAATTAATGATCTAATCATATTTTTTTATGATAAATTTTCATATTTAAATGTTCTCAAAAGTGCCAAATAAAATAATGGAATAAGTAAAAGTGGTATACAATAATAAAATATAGTATTTGTCCAAGACAGACCTGAGTATCTTACAATTATTTCTGCAAAAGCTAAAATTACAAAACCAACAAAAAAATAAATATATTTATTATAATGAAACATTTTTTGGTCTTTCCTAGATGCAAGAAGGAAACAACATGCTAAAGAAATTAAAGGAATATAAATAGGCATACCAAATCTTTTGTTTATTTCAATTTTTGTATCCATTTGCGATTTTTTGCTTTGATCACAATTATGAACTTTTTCTATTTTCATTATACAATTAATAATTTGCATTGTTGAAGTTTCTTGCATTTTTGGTTGAGAAATACTTTTAGTTGCAATACCAGATAAATTAAAAATCGTTTTTCTAAATTTAACTACACTTACATTATCATTTTTTTCTAATTTTTGGATATTTCCGTCGTATAAAATTAAACTTTTTTCATCATCACTAATTTTACCTGACTTAGCAAAAATTGTTGAAGAATTAGTTCCTATTTTTGATAAAATTTCTCCATCATCTCTAATAAAAATATTTTTAAATGTTTGATCTTCCTCTTTTTTATCTACAAATATTGTTAGTCCGTCTATCGTATCGTTAAATTGCCTCTCTTTTAATAAAGATGGAATAAATTGTAATTCAGAATTTTTTAACAAAAATCTAGAGTGATTTAATAAATATGGATTTATAAATATAGTAAGAAAAAGTTGTAAAATCATTATGATTATAGAAACTTTAAATATAAAATTTACAACGTGAATTTTATTTAGTCCTGAAGTCCATAATGTAATTAGCTCATTATCCTTTTCCAATTTGTTTATTGTAAGTACTGTGGCTACAAGAAAACAGAAAGGTATTAATTTTGTAAGGACTTTTGATAATGTTAAAGACGAATAATAGAAATAAACGGCAAAAGCATGCCCGTCTTCGGTCACTAGATCAAGGAAGTTTACTGCTTGAATGGTCCAGACAATAATAGCTATAGCAAAAAGGGTAATAGTAAAATATCTTAAGAATTCAATAAAAAAATAATTGTAAATTGTCTTTTTCATTGTAAAATTTGTAATATATAGTTAATAAATCAACTTTGAAGAGAATTCAATTTATACGTTTAAGAAAGGAAAAATGTTAAGTTTTGCAAGCAGATTGGGATCAGATAGTGAGGCTTTTGCTGTATTTGTTAATGACAAATTGCATTTTGAAGATAGAAAAAATGCTCTATCCAAAGAGGTGGTAAAGAAAATTAATTCATATCTTAGTACCTTAAAAGATAAAAAAAGCGAAGATGAGATTAGTTCTTTAGATATATCAGGCAAGCAGAAATGCTTCATAATAAAAGTTAAAAAAAAGTATGAGACATATTATCCTGAAGAAAAAGGAGGTATTTTTTATTCCTATTTAAAAAATTTTAAAAGTATTAAAAAAATAGATATATACATCGATAGTTTAGATTTGAAAACAGAAGAAATAGTTAATTTTTCCTCAGAATTTATTTTTGGGTTTAATTTAAAAAGCTATACTTTTGATATATACAAAACCTTAAATAAAAAAAATTCTAAAAAAAATATAATTTGCCAAATAATTACATCTTATAAAGAAAAACTTCAAAAAAAATACAAGCATTACGATGCAATAAAATCAGGAGTGTTTTTAACTAGAGATTTAGTTTCAGAACCAGGAAATATTTTGCATCCAGATGAATATGCAAAAAGAATAGTTAAATTAAAAAAATATGGATTAAAAATTAATGTTTACGATGAAAAAAAATTAAAAAAATTAGGATGTAATGCTTTAGTTGGGGTAGGACAGGGAAGTATAAGAGGATCTTATCTTGTAACGATGGAATGGAATGGAAAAAAATCTAAATCAAAACCATTAGCATTTGTAGGAAAAGGAGTTTGTTTTGATACTGGAGGTATATCTTTGAAGCCAGCAAGATTTATGGAAGATATGACATATGATATGGCAGGCTCTGCAGTTGTAGTAGGATTAATGAAAAATTTTGCTTTAAGGAAAGCAAAAATTAATGCTATCGGAGTTGTTGGGTTAGTCGAAAATATGCCTGGTGGAAATGCTCAAAGGCCCGGAGATATTGTAAAATCCTATAGCGGAAAAACTATAGAGGTTCTTAATACAGATGCAGAAGGAAGATTAGTATTAGCAGACGCTATAACTTTTACAGAAAAAAAATTTAAACCTAATCTAATTATTGATTTAGCAACCTTAACTGGAGCAATAATTGTTTGCCTAGGATCAGAATATGCGGGACTCTTCTCCAACAATGATAATTTATCAAAACAGATTTTTGATGCTGGAAAAAAAGTTGATGAAAAAGTATGGAGATTACCGCTTCATAAAAACTTTGACAAACTTATGAATTCAAAAACTGCTGATATGCAAAATATAAATTATGTTGGAGGCGCTGGTTCAATAACAGCAGCACAATTTTTACAAAGGTTTATTATAAATAAAACACCTTGGGCACATCTTGATATAGCTGGAATGGCATTTTCAAAATATGCAGGTGCTATAAATCCAGGAGGGGCTACTGGATATGGAGTTAGATTATTAAATAAATTTGTAGAAGATAATTATGAGTAATTTAGAGCAAACTCTTTCAATAATTAAACCTGATGCAGTTGAA
>MDTG01218093.1_pt1 | contig 27632 bp, 39 predicted proteins | sample 811421 | NCBI WGS metagenome assembly MDTG01 (sample SAMN05326645, study PRJNA326480) | marine metagenome | isolation source: seawater | place: Pacific Ocean: South East | collected 2011
TACTAGATCAGGCTTTGGATGTAATAAAATCTAATGCTCAAACTGGAAGAATTGGTGATGGAAAAATTTTTATTTCTAGTGTTGAAGACATCATTAGAATAAGAACTGGAGAAACTGGTAATGACGCTATTTAATTTAAAAGGAGGATATAATGTCAGAAATAGATAAAGTACTTAAGATGCTAAAAGATAAAGAAGTGAAGTATGTTGATTTAAGATTTACCGATACAAAGGGAAAGTTGCAACACACTGCACAAACTGTCAACACTATTGATGCATCTACATTTGAAGACGGAATAATGTTTGATGGTTCTTCAATAGCTGGTTGGAAAGATATTAATGAAGCTGATATGATCCTAAAACCTGATCCCTCTACGGCTGTAATGGATCCATTTACTGCTCAACCCCAATGTGTATTATTTTGTGATGTAATTGAACCAGACGATGGTAAGCCATACGAATTAGATCCAAGAAGCACAGGAAAAAAAGCAGAAAATTATTTGAAAGAATCTGGAATTGGTGATCAATGTTTTTTTGGTCCAGAGGCTGAGTTCTTCATGTTTGATGATGTAAAATGGAGTACTAATCAAGAGTATACTTTTTACAGCATAGACTCTGAGGAAGGTGCTTATAACACAGGCACAGATATGGAAGGTGGAAACATGGGTCACAGACCTAAAGATAAAGGTGGTTATTTTCCAGTGCCACCCGTTGATTCAGCAATGGATATTAGAGCTGAAATGGTTTCTACTATGATGGAAATGGGATTAGATATGGAAAAACATCACCATGAAGTAGCTCCCTCGCAACATGAACTTGGAATGAAATATAACTCACTTGTATCTAGTGCGGATGACTTGCAAATATATAAATATTGCGTTCATATGGTTGCTCAAGCTTATGGTAAAACAGCAACTTTTATGCCTAAACCTGTTTATAACGACAATGGTTCGGGAATGCATGTGCACCAGTCTGTTTGGAAAGAAGGAAATTCAGTTTTTGCTGGAAACGGTTACAATGGTCTTTCAGATGAATGCCTTTATTACATAGGTGGTATCATAAAACATGCTAAAGCAATTAATGCCTTTTCAAATGCTACTACTAATAGTTACAAGAGACTAATTCCAGGGTTCGAAGCGCCAGTACTTTTGGCTTATTCTTTCAGAAATAGATCAGCTGCTTGCAGGGTTCCTTATGTAAGTAGTCCTAAGGCTGCTAGATTCGAAGTTAGATTTGGAGATGCATCCGGAAACCCTTACTTTACATTTGCATCAATGCTTATGGCTGGTATTGATGGAATCAAAAATAAAATCCATCCTGGTGAAGCTATGGATAAAGATCTTTATGCACTCTCTGAAGAGGAATTGAAGGATATTCCAACTGTTTGTGGAAGTTTAAGAGAGGCTTTAGAGTCTCTAGACAAAGATAGAGATTTTCTAAAAGCTGGGAATGTTTTTACAGACAATCTAATTGATGCTTATATATCTTTAAAGATGGACGAAGTATTACAATTTGAGCATCATCCACATCCAGTGGAATTTAAAATGTATTACTCTGTATAATTTAACTTTTCAAAGAGTTATCTTATTAACTTAGATAACTCTTTGAAATCTCTATGTTTGGAATCTTCCAGAAGCTCAAATAAGACCATTTCTGAGTTTATAATATTGATTCCTTTTGAACGCATCCTTTCAATGCCTAACGAATGACTTTTTTGACTTCTTGAGTTTATAGCATCTTCAGAAACGAATACCTCAAATGAGTTATTGGCTAAATCCATACATGTCTGCAAAACACAAATATGCGTTTCTATACCACACAAAATAATTTGTCTTTTTGAGATGCTACATAAATTTTGTTTAAGTTTTAAATCTTTCCAACAAGAAAAAGTAGTTTTCTCGTTTTTAATTATTTTCGAAGAATCAGTATTTATGTCTGGAATTGTTTTTCCTAATCCATTTGGATATTGCTCGCTGATAAGTATGGGTAATTTAAGTTTAGTAAAAACCTTTAAGAGAATATTTATGTTTTTAATTAGCTCTCTTTTTTTGTTTATAAGTGGAAACAGTTTCTCTTGGACATCAACTATTAGTAACGCAGATTCATTAAGATTAATCATTTTAAAAAAAATTAAGTAATAAACAGTTTTAATAAAAAGTCTAAAATTAATCTAAAGCTTTTTCAACTTGATTCGTAAAACTTTGCGAAGTTGGACTTGTCATTGAGGAAAACCAATTAATGATTTGGCCATCTTTACCAATGAGATACTTATGAAAGTTCCACCGAGGCGTACCAATAACTGATACATTTTCGCTAATCCACTTATAGATTGGATGAGCATTATCACCTCTAACATTCGTGATTTTGGTTAGCGGGAAGTTAACACCATATCTAATCTCACAGAACTCTTTTACATCTGAATCTTTTCCAAACTCTTGATTAAAATCATTTGAAGGAACCCCAAGGACTATTAAACCTTCGTCTTTATATCTATCGTAAATTTTTTGTAACCCGGCATACTGAGGTGTAAAACCACACTTTGATGCTGTATTAACAAGCAGCACAACTTTATTTTTGTAGTTAGACAACTCAAGATTTTTTCCTTCTATGGACTCTATAGAAAAGTCGTGAAAGCTTCTAATTTTAGATTCGGACATTGTAACAAAAAAGATGAAATAAAGTGCAATTAAATACTTCATAAATAATAAATAATAATTCTTATTGAAAAATAAAGTATTATTTTTAATATTAATTAATGAATTTTTTTTTTTCAATTAAACTCACATCTATTTTATTATTCGTTTTTCTGATTAGTTGTACAGGAGAAAGATTAATACCGACAAAAGGACCAGACGGTGAACCTGGATCTGAACTTAATTTTGCTCAGTTTGATGACATCCCTATTCCGATAGGCTCATCTCTAAATCATAAAGACTCGATCATTATTTCCAAAAAAAAAAGTTGGTTGGGAAGATTGGTATTTGATTCAAACAAAAAACAGTTGTGGGTATTTGATTTTTTTAGAAATGAGTTGCCAAAATTTGGATGGCGGAAACTTTCAGAAGTACGTGCTGATTATAGTATTTTAAATTATACAAATGAAGAGAGACTGGCTTCAATACAGATTTTTCCAAATACACTTATTGGCTCGACAGTCTCTATAACCGTAACTGAGACCGAGAATTAAATAAACAGGTATTCTATTTTATTTTTAGTTTTTTTTGTTATTTGGTGCGGTCGAGAAGACTCGAACTTCCACAGGTTTATCACCTACAACGACCTCAACGTTGCGCGTCTACCAGTTCCGCCACGACCGCAATTTTACTTTTCAAACTCTATTATACTTTGATCTACTTCAAGACTATCCCCTTCTTTAGCAAATATTTCTTTAACTACTAAATCTTTCTCTGCCTTAATTATATTTTCCATTTTCATTGCTTCGATAATAATTAATGGGTCACCTTCCTGAATGTTTTGTCCTTTTTTAACCAAAATGTTTGTTAATAATCCTGGCATAGGTGACAACAAAAAATTTGATGTATCCAATTTTTTTCTAGGTATCATAAGAGAATTTAATGCAGCATGCTCGTCAGAAAGAACTATCATAGTCATTTTAGTACTTTTATGGGTAATACTATAGCGAGGACCATCTCTACTTACCTCAAAATACAGTAATTTATTATCAATTAATGCAGATAACAATGGAAACCCTATTTTCCAATCACTTTTTACTTTGAAATATTTATTTTTAACGTATAAATCATAGTTTTTATTATATGCACTGAAAGAAATTTTTGTTTTAATTTTTTTCTGGTTTGTAATTACATTCCAAACAGAACCTATCATTCTATTAAAACCTTTTACTTGATTGGAAATAGATGCTGCTCTCTGCATATATTTGTAATGTACAAATGTAACAATCGCGCAAATTTCATCAAAAAAATCAGTCTCTGCCTCCTCGGAATTATAACCGTCCGTATAATTTTTTCCTATAAAATTTGTTGAGAATTTACCTTTAATAAAGTTTTCATTTTGAAAAATATTAGATAAAAAATCTCTATTAGTTTTTACTCCATCAATTAAATATCTATCTAGAGCATTAATCATAGATTCAATTGCGGATATTCGATCTTTACCATGAACACATAATTTTGAGACCATTGGGTCATAATACATACTGATTTCTGAACCCTCTACTACACCGGAATCAATTCTTATTCCTTTACTTACAGGCTCTATGTATCTTGTTAAACGACCAATCGATGGCAAAAAGTTTCTTGAAGAATCTTCAGCATAAATCCTTGCCTCTATTGCAGAGCCTTTAAAACTTATGTCTTCCTGCTTTAAGTTTAATTTTTTTCCTTCGGCCACATCAATCATTAAATGAACTAAATCAATACCTGTTATCAATTCAGTTACCGGATGTTCAACTTGTAATCTAGTATTCATCTCTAAAAAGTAAAAATTTTTATTTTTATCAACAACAAATTCAACTGTACCTGCTGAGTAATATCCTACGGATTTAGCCAGACTAATTGCTTGTATTGCCATTTTTTCTCTTAAGGTATCATCAACAAATACACTTGGAGCCTCTTCTAATACTTTTTGATGTCTTCTTTGAATTGAGCATTCTCTTTCTCCTAAATGAATAATATTACCGTGTTGATCTCCAATTATTTGAATCTCAATATGTCTTGGTTCTTGAATGAATTTTTCTATAAATACTCTATCATCACCGAAACTAGATTTAGCTTCATTAATCGCTGAACTAAAATTTTCTCTTAATTCTTTATCATTAAAAGCTATTCGCATTCCTTTTCCACCACCACCCGCAGACGCCTTCACCATTACGGGATATTTTATTGAGTTAGCTTCTGTTATAGCTTCTTCAAGAGTATTAATAATTTTGATTCCACCAGGCACAACTGAAACACCAGAGTCTTTAGCAATTTTTTTAGATTTTATCTTATCTCCCATAACTGAAATAGCTTTACTAGGCGGACCAATAAAAATCTTTCCAGCATTTTTTACTGCATCACTGAATTTTACATTTTCAGACAAAAATCCATACCCTGGGTGAACAGCTATAGCATTTGTTTTTTTCATTGCATCGATAATCTTGTTGATATCAAGGTAACTCTCGGCTGACGTTATACCTCCAATGTTAACAAATTCATCTGCAAGTAAAACATGAGGTGAGTTAATATCTATATCAGAGCATACTGAAACTGTCTTTATACCTATTTTTTGTGCAGTTTTAATTATTCTACACGCAATTTCACCCCTATTTGCTATTAAAATTTTTGTTAACATTTTCACCTCAAATTAAAGTGGAATATTATCATGTTTTTTCCAAGGGTTTGTAAGCCTCTTGTTTCGCAACATTTCTAAAGATCTGCAAATTCTTTTTCTTGTAGTATGGGGGTTAATAACATCATCAATAAAACCTCTACTTCCAGCAATGAAAGGGTTAGCAAATCTTTGTCTATATTCATTTGTTTTCTTTTCAATTTTTTTTTCATTACCTAACTCTCCTCTAAAAATAATTTCAACTGCTCCTTTTGGTCCCATCACAGCAATTTCAGCATGGGGCCAAGCATAATTTACATCTCCTCTCAAGTGCTTAGAACTCATAACATCATACGCTCCACCATACGCTTTTCTTGTAATAATTGTGATTTTTGGAACTGTCGCTTCAGCGAAAGCAAATAATAACTTTGCCCCATGTTTTATAATACCATTATACTCTTGGGAGGTTCCAGGCAAAAAACCAGGAACATCAACAAAAGTTATAATTGGAATATTGAAACAATCACAAAACCTGACAAATCTTGCAGCTTTACGTGCTGAATTATTATCTAAACAACCTGCTAGCACCATTGGTTGATTTGCGACTATACCAACTGGAGACCCGGTCATTCTTGCAAAACCTGTGAGAATATTGGAGGCATATTCTGGTTGAAGTTCGAAAAAGTCTCTATCATCAACTACCTTTGTGATCAATTCTTTCATATCATAAGGTTTGTTAGGATTGTCAGGAACAAGACTATCTAATGACAACTCAATTCTATCAGCAGGATCTTCTGATTTTCTTGTAGGTGGTAACTCTTTATTAGATGATGGTAAAAATCCCATAAATCTCCTTAACTGAAACAAAGCCTCTACATCATTTTCGAATGCTAAATCAGCAACTCCAGACTTTTTCGTGTGAGTCGAAGCACCTCCTAACTCTTCATGAGTAACTTCTTCATGAGTCACTGTTTTTACAACATCAGGACCTGTAACAAACATATAGGAAGTATCTTTAACCATGAATATAAAATCGGTCATTGCAGGACTGTAAACTGCTCCTCCAGCACATGGTCCCATAATTACAGAAATTTGAGGAATTACACCTGATGATAAAACATTTCTTTGAAAAACTTCTGCATACCCTGCTAGAGACGAGACACCTTCCTGAATCCTAGCTCCGCCAGAATCGTTCAAACCTATTACAGGAGCGCCAACTTGTATTGCCTTATCCATAATTTTACTTATTTTTTCAGCATGAGATTCAGATAAAGAACCTCCAAATACAGTAAAATCTTGACTAAAAACAAAAGTCAATTTACCGTTAATCGTGCCATAACCTGTAACAACTCCATCTCCAGGAATTTTTTGATCATCCATGCCAAATTCAGAACATCTATGCTCGACAAACATATCCCATTCCTCAAAAGTTCCTGGATCAAGTAAAATTTCGATTCTTTCTCTTGCTGTTAACTTACCTTTTTGATGTTGGCTCTCTCTTCTTTTTTTTCCTCCGCCATCAACAGCAAGTTCTCTTTTCTTATTTAATTTTTTTAAAATATCATGCATTAAATTTATCTTCTAATTTGGTTAATCACTTAATTATATATTATTTAATATAAATTTTTAAAAAAAATCGAATAATTTTTAATATTTATTTTTAAGTCTTTGTCAACAATTTCTTGTTCAGGCGTTGCTCCCCACTTTTTTTTTTGAAAGTCACTCTCAAGGCATATTAAACTTATAAATTTTTTTAAATTAATTTTTTTTTCAAAAAAAGAGTAACTTAAAATTACTGATTTACTAATCTTACACAGTTTATATACCAGAGCTATTTCATAGTTACAAAGGCCATCTAAATATTTTGAAAATTGATTTACCTTTTGATTTGTTTGATAAGAGAAAAAATTATTTTTTACTTCTAAATTCAAACTAAATTTTTTATTAAAATAAAGGATGTGATTGTCAAAATTTTTTTTCATTAATTTGTTTAACTTGTTTGGATTTGAGCTTCTGTAAAGTAAATTATCGAAATATAAGTTTTCTATAATTTCATTTATAATCTTTTTTTTATCTGTTTTGTTAATGTTACATGAAAAATACGCTATGTGACTAATTGGAGTTTTAATAATATGAATATTACCAAACTTATTAAGTTCTTTTATTATTAATTCAGCTAAATTTTCTTTTTTTACTGAAAAATAGAAATTATTAGGTGTGAGAATTTTTTTTTGATTCTTAAGAATATAGAAGGTTCCATTTATATCCAAACAATTAAAAATTTTCATTTATAGTAAACCATTTTTTTGAATTTAAAAAATAATCGGATTTGATTGATTGAAAATTAAAGTCCAGTTTTTTCATGTTCTGCAACATTTCAGATGGTGGTTTTGCAGTTAAATTAAAATTAACACCATTTTTATCTATAAAACTTAAAGAATATGAATGTAAGTTTAAGAAATCAGACTTTAAATCATTTGATATTTTGTTATTGTTATATTTCTTGTCACCAAGCAATGGATTATTTAAATACATAAAGTGCTTTCTTATTTGGTGTTTTCTTCCAGTGTCAGGCCTCACTATTAATAATGAACAGTATTTGGATTTAGCAAGAACTTTGTAATAAGTTTTAGCCTTAGAAATTTTGTCTTTTTGTTTAATTGAAATATCTATTATTGCTTTATCTATTTGCACTTCACCTGAAGTGATAGCAATGTAGGTTTTTTGAATCTTTCTTGTTTTAAAAAGTTTTGTTAAATATTGAGCATATTCAAGGGTTCTAGATATAATTAAAAGTCCCGACGTATCTTTATCAATTCTATGGACTAATTTTGGTTTTTCTTGATAATCTAGTTTAAAAATCTGAAAAAGATTATCTAAACTAATTTTAATTTTAGAGCCGCCTTGAACTGACAAATTGTTAGGTTTATTGATAGCAATAAAGTCTTTGTTGTGAAAAATTATCCATTTTAAAACTTTATCTTTAAATTTATTAGAAAACCTCTGCTCTAAATTTTCTTTTTTATTATTAATTAATACCCTTGGTATTTTTATTGTATCGTTTTTATTTAAAATTATAGATTGAGAAGTTCTTGACCCGTTCACTCTAATTACACCTTTTCTAATTAATTTACAAATTAAACTAAATGAGGTGTTTGGATATTTTTTTTTAAGCCAATAGTCTAGTCTTTTATTGATAAAATCATCTTCAACGGTTTTTAATAATTCAATGCTTTTTTCCATAAAAATTTAATTATGGTATTAAAGGGATTATTTTTTTTTGTCTTCTTTAGACGTTTCAGTTCTAATTTTATCACTTGATTCTTGTGATTTTTTATCAAAATTTTGTTTTTTTTTGAGGTCAGTTTTATTCTTCTCTTCTGATTTTGTTTTTAAAGTTTCTTGTTCAAAATCTTTCTTAGTCTCATTTTCGTTTGCTAATCTGTTTTTATCCAACAAACCTTTTGCTTCTACGTCTCTTTCAACAAATTCAATTATTGCCATGGGTGATGCATCACCATATCTAAATCCAGCTTTTATTACTCTTGTATAACCTCCATTTCGACTTTTGTATCTTTTAGATAAAACATTGAAAACTTTATTAACACTTTGATTACTTCTCAATATTGAAAAAACTTTTCTTTTTGAATGTAATGTGTCTTTTTTTCCAAGTGTTATAATTTTTTCAACAAATGGTTTTAGATCTTTTGCTTTTGGTAAAGTCGTTTTTATTTGTTCATTTATAATCAAAGAATTACTCAGATTTTTAAACAATGACTTTCTGTGGCTAGAAGTACGGTTTAGTTTTCTTCCCGAAATTGAATGTCTCATTTTTTTACCTCAATAATACTAATATGGTTCTTCTAGTTTTCTTCTTATTTCCTCAATATTTTCTGGAGGCCAACCTTCAATTTTCATACCCAGTTCTAAATTCATGACCGTTAAAACTTCTTTAATTTCATTTAATGACTTTCTTCCAAAATTTGGTGTTCTTAACATTTCTGATTCAGATTTCTGAACTAGATCTCCAATATAAACAATTTCATCGTTTTTTAAACAATTTGCTGATCTTACAGACAATTCAAGCTCCTCTACTTTTCTTAAAAGATTAACATTCAAACTGGATTCTTCAGGGGCTACAACTTCGACTTCTTCAGTTGGCTCCTCAAAATTAATAAAAAGCTTTAATTGCTCATCCATAATCCTTGCAGCATATGCTACAGAATCCTCAGGAACTACTGAACCATTTGTTTCTATATTCATTATTAACTTATCGTAATCAGTAACTTGGCCCACTCTTGAATTCTCAACTTTAAATGATACTCTCTTTACAGGTGAAAAAAAAGAATCAATAGGTATTTCTCCTAATACTTTTTCTTCTTTTGCATTCATTGATGCTGGAACAAAACCTTTTCCCTCCGCAACATTTAACGTCATATTTATTGATGCTTTTGAATCTAAAGTGCAAATATGTAGATCCTTGTTTAACACCTCAACATGTGCACCGCAATCTATATCTCCAGCTTTAACTTCTTTTGGACCAGATACTTTCAAACTTATTTTTGTATTCTCAACATCATTTAGTTTTAAAGCCAATTGTTTAACATTTAAAATTATCTCTGTAACATCCTCGATAACACCTGGTATTGAAGAAAATTCGTGAGTGACTCCTTCTATCTTTATTGAAGTTACTGCAGCACCTCTAATAGAAGATAGTAAAACTCTTCTCAAGAGGTTCCCAAGAGTTTGACCATACCCACTTTCCAGAGGTTCGGCAACGAGTTCAGCATTAGTTAAATGATTTTTGCCCTTGTTAAAGCTGATTTTATTCGGTTTTATTAATTCTTTCCAATTTTTATTAATCACTCAAATACCTTTTTTTAAAAATTAAACTCTTCTTCTTTTTGGTGGTCTACAACCATTATGCGGAATGGGTGTTATATCTTTTATTATTGTTATATTCAAACCTGCTGTTCCTAATGCTCTAATAGCAGACTCTCTTCCTGAACCAGGACCTTTTATAATAACTTCCAAATGTTTCATTCCATGTTCCATAGCCTTTTTACCTGCTTCCTCAGCAGCTAACTGAGCTGCAAATGGCGTTGATTTTCTTGAACCTTTAAAACCCTTATTACCTGATGAAGACCATGATATAGTATTACCAGAGGTATCTGTTATTGTAATTATAGTATTATTAAATGTAGAATTGATATATGCTATACCGGATGAAATATTCTTTTTAACTTTTTTTTTACTTTTTGAAGCTTTACTTACCATATCTAACTTGCTTTTTTCTTACCTGCAATTGGAATTGCTTTACCTTTTCGGGTTCTGGCATTAGTATGAGTTCTTTGACCACGAACTGGTAGTTTATGTCTGTGTCTTAATCCCCTATAACAACCAAGATCGGTTAATCTTTTTATATTGGTTGAAATTTCTCTTCTAAGATCACCTTCAACTGTATAATTGTTATCAATATATTCTCTAATTTTTATTACCTCGGCTTCAGTAAGTGTATTAACTCTTTTATCTCCATCAACACTAGTATTAGAACAAATAACTTTTGAGAAGTTCCTACCAATACCAAATATATAAGTTAAAGCTATTTCCAACTTTTTATTTGATGGAATATTTACGCCTGCTATCCTTGCCAATTAAAAACTCCAATTGTGACTGATAATTAAAAATGGATTATAAATTCTTTTTCTCCCAAGTCAATATTGTTCTAGTTTATTATTTGAATAATTTTTTCTGTTACACATTCAATTGAATCCATTCCATCAATCCTGACTAGTTTATTTTTTTTTTCATAAAAATCTATTATAGGATAAGTAATTTTTTGATAAACACTTAATCTTTTGTTTAGTGTTTCCAAGTTATCGTCTTTACGAACATTATTTGGATCACTCTCAGCTATTCGGGATTTAATTCTGTTCTCCAAAAAGTCTAATTTAACTTCAAGTAATATTACAAAGTCTAAAATCATCGATTTCTCTTTAAATGCATTATCTAGAGCTTTTGCCTGTGCAATATTTCTTGGAAAACCATCAAATATAAATTTTTTTGAATTATTTGTTGCCATTTCACTCAGAATCATTTCTATTACCTTTTCATCAGGCACTAATTCTCCGTTTTCCATAATTCTTTGAATCTTGCTACCTTCTTCGCTACCAGATTCAACTGTTTTTCTTAATAAATCACCTGTAGAAATTTGGAAAAAACTCTCTTTTTCGACCAAAATTTTTGATTGTGTACCTTTACCTGAACCAGGTGGACCCAAAATAATTACATTGGTCATCTTTTTTTATTTCTTAAACTAGATTTTTTAATTAAGCCCTCATATTGATGAGCAATTAAATATGACTGAATCTGAGTTACAGTATCCATGGTTACACTGACCACAATTAATAAACTGGTACCACCAAAATAGAATGGAACTTTATATTTTGAAATGAGCAATTCGGGTAACAAGCACACAGCTGACAAATAAATTGCACCAACAACTGTTAATCTTGTTAAAACAAAATCTAAATAATTAGCAGTATTCTCACCTGGTCTAATGCCAGGAATAAAACCTCCATATTTTTTCAAGTTTTCAGCAGTATCTTTTGGATTAAATACTATAGCGGTGTAGAAGAATGCAAAAAATACTATCATAGCGATATATAAAGACAAGTAAACTGGATGACCTCTACTTAAAATTATACTCAAAAAGTTTAACCATTCAGGACCTGTACCTGCATTAAAACTCACAAAAGTTACTGGAAGAAGTAGTAAAGAACTTGCGAATATGGGTGGAATTACACCCGAAGTATTAATCTTCAAAGGTAAGTGGCTAGATTCTCCTGTTCTTCCACCTGCACCCATTTGTCGTTTAGGATATTGAATTAAAATTCTTCGTTGTGCCCTTTCCACAAAGACCATAAAAGCTATTACACTTATTGACATGACTATGAGGAACACAATGAATAAAGCTGATAGCGCTCCTGTTCTACCTAATTCAAAGGTGGTACTTAAAGCCAGTGGAAGTTGAGAAACTATACCTGTGAAAATAATCAAAGAAATTCCATTACCAATACCTCTTTGAGTAATTTGCTCTCCAAGCCACATCACAAAAAGTGTACCTGTCACCAATGTTATTACAGTTACAAATCTGAAAAAAAGTCCAGGATTCATTACTGCTTCCATACCTTGAGATGACATATTTTCTATTCCAACAGCAACACCATACCCTTGCACAGTAGCCAACAGAACTGTTCCATATCTAGCATATTGATTTATTTTTTTTCTTCCTGATTCACCCTCTTTTTTTAATTGCTCAAGTTGAGGGGAGACCACAGTTAGTAATTGCATGATAATACTTGCTGAAATATATGGCATTATGTTGAGGGCAAAAATAGTCATTCTACCTAATGCACCTCCAGCGAACATATCAAACATTCCTAAAATACCACCTACGTTTTGTTTAAATATTTGTTCAAGAGCAACTGGATCTATTCCAGGAATAGGAATATATGTTCCTAACCTATATACTATAAGAGCTAGTAAAGTAAAAAAAATTCTTTTTTTAAGATCCTCGGCTTTTGCTAAAGAGCTAAAATTTATATTAGATGCAAGTTGTTCAGCTGCTGATACCATTATTTACCTTTATTTGATTCTTTCGAATTTTTTTTTAATTCATCATTTTTTACTGTTGTTTTAGAAACAGTTTTTTTTTGTTGTTTTTTTTCCTTAGTTTTTTTAATAGGGACTTGCTTTTTTTCAGATTTTTCTTTATCTACATCGACTTGTTTTTTAAAAAAATCAGATTTTTTAAATTTTACAATTTCAAGATTACCACCTGCTCTTTTAATATCGTCAAAAACCGCTTTAGATGCTTTATGGGCTTGAATATTTAAAGAGTAATCAAGCTTTTGATTAAAAAGAATTTTATAACCAGAGTGAATTGATCTAATTGTTAGGTTTGCATTTTGTAAATCACTAAAAATAATCTTTTTCTTATCAGGAAGCTTTTTTTCTTTTATTAATTTATTTAAGGTACTAGTTTTTAGAATAAAAAATTTTTTTTTAAATTTATTTTTAAAACCATGTTTTGGCATTCTCATATGAAGAGGCATCTGTCCGCCTTCAAAACCATTTATACTAACTCCTGTTCTTGACTTTTGGCCCTTTACGCCTCTACCACAAGTCTTACCTTTACCCGACCCAATACCCCTGCCGACTCTTTTTCCTTTTTTTAGTTTTAAATTTTCAATTCTTATATCATTTAATTTCATTATACTGACCTATATTTTTTCAACTTTTAAGAGATGCTTAACTTTTTCAACTGCTCCTCTAACTGATGGTATATCATCCAGTTCTTTAACTCTGCTTATTTTGTTTAATCCTAAGCCTATAAGGGTTTTTCTTTGTCCTGATTGTCTACCTATGGGGCTTTTTATTTGAGTAATCCTAATTTTGGGCATCTGAATTCTCCGTTGTATAATTTGAATCTTTTCTTCTTTTTGTTATTTCATTTACTTTTAAACCTCTTCTTAGTGAGATCAGTTTCGGAGATGAAGCCGATTTTAATGCTTCAAATGTAGCCCTGATCATATTATGAGGGTTAGAACTGCCAACAGACTTAGCCACTATATCCTTGATTCCTAAAGCTTCAAATATTGATCTCATTGGTCCACCGGCGATAACTCCGGTACCAGATGGAGCACTCCTGAGTGTAACTCTTCCTGAGTCAAAGCGGCCATTAATGTCATGATGTATTGTTCGAGATTGGCGAAGTGGAACTCTAATCATTCTTGACTTAGCTTCGTCAGTAGCTTTTTTGATTGCTTCTGGCACCTCTTTTGCCTTACCTTTACCGTGACCAACTAGACCGTTGCCGTCTCCAACAACTACCAGGGCCGCAAAACTAAATCTTCTTCCGCCTTTTACGACTTTTGCCACACGATTTATGCTAACAAGCTTTTCAATAAATTCGTTCTCTTCAGAGAAAGTCTTATTAGAGTTATCATTGGTATTAGATGCCTTTTTATTTGAAATTTGTTTGTTATTTTTACCTTTAACTTCTTTAGTTTTATTTTCTGTTGAATCTTTGTCATTTTTTGAAGTTTTAATCTTATACTTATTTTCATTGTTTTCAGATTTTATACCACTTGCTTTTTCGGAATTCATTAATATAGATTTTTGGTTGTCAGACACAATTTTATCTTTAGGTTTTTTGGTTTCACCTATTGTCGACTCAGACTCAATCTTTAAAGGTTCTTTATTTTTGGTTTCAATATCTTTTGAAGCCTTAACATTTTTTTGAGAAATACTTTCGTTTATTTCTTCAGAAGACTTATTTTCGTTTTTATCGTTTAGTTTTTCAGTCATTTTCCCCTCATTAAAATTTTAATCCTTTTGACCTGGCACCTTCAGCTAGTTCTTTGATTCTTCCATGATAAATATAACCTCCGCGATCAAAACAAAGAGAATTTTTAAATCCAGCTTTAGTAGCTTTAAAGGCTATGTTTTCACCAACTTTAAAAGCGGCTTCTTTATTTGATCCTTTATCAAGTTTTAAAGATTTATCGAGTGATGATGAAGAAAATAAAGTTTTTTGATTAATTTCATCAATGATTTGTGCATATATATGTTTGTTGGATCTAAAAACCGAAAGCCTATATGAAGAGGATGATTTCCTTAAAATTTTAAATCTATTCCTTTTTGCACGTTTTATTCTTTGATTATTTGAAGTCATCATTTTTTCTTTCCTTCTTTTCTTCTTATAATTTCATCACTATATTTTACACCCTTACCTTTGTAGGGCTCGGGTTTTCTATAAGATCTAATATTGGCAGCTATTTGTCCAACTTTTTGTTTAGATATTCCAGAAATTTTAATTTGTGTAGGTTTTGGTAATTCAATTTTAATGTCTTCGGGTATAGGAAAATTTATTGGATGAGAAAAACCTAATAGAAGTTCTAGTATCTTTCCTTTAATGGCTGCTTTATAACCAACACCGTTTAACTGAAGTTCTTTTTCAAATCCATTTGTCACACCTAATATTGTATTATTGATTTGAGACCTTACAGTGCCCCACATTTTAAGTGAAACTTTTGAATCATCAAAAGGAGTTATATTTACCTTATTTTCATTAACATCAACCTTCGCACTATTACCAACATCAAAAGAGAGTTCCCCTAATTTTCCTTTAGCATAGAATACACCATTTTCTACTCTTACTTGAGTTGAATCCGGAATATTAATTGGTATTCTTCCACTTCTTGACATGATCTCTCCTAAAAAACCTTACACAAAATTTCACCGCCAACATTCTCTTCTCTTGCCTCTTGATCAGACATAATACCTTTTGATGTTGACAAGATTGAAATCCCTAAACCATCAAAATGTCTTGGCAAACTTTTAATACTGGAATAAACTCTTCGACCTGGTGTTGAAACCCTTGAAATTTTTTTTATACATGGTTCTCCATCTAAATATTTAAGTTCAATTCTAAATTCATTTTTGTTATTTTCAGAATTAATCTTTTCAAAACCTCTGATAAATCCCTCCCTTTGAAGAACGTCTAAAATATTTCCCCTAAATCTAGATGCGGGCATCGAAACACTAACTTTTTTTCTAATTTGACCATTTCTGATTCTAGTTAGCATATCGCCTAATGGATCTGATAAACTCATATTTTAACCTTTAAAACCTTTCTACCAACTTGATTTTGTCACTCCGGGAACTTGACCAATAGCCGAAAGTTCTCTAAAAGCAATTCTTGATAATTTAAATTTTCTGTAAACGCCTCTACCGCGTCCTGTAACAAGACATCTATTTCGAATTCTAACTTTTGAAGCATTTCTTGGAATTGATGATAGTTTCAGCCTTGCCTGAAACTGTTCCTCAGCTGATAACTTCTTGTTATTTGCTATCTTAAGAAGTCTATCATGCTTATTTTTGTATTTATTATATAGTTTTATTCTTTTCTTATTTCTTTCAATAATACTTAATTTTGACATATACACACCTAATTGTTAAATGGAAAATTAAAACCTTTCAAAAGTTCGAGCGCATCTTTATCATTTGATGCAGATGTTACAATTGATACATCAAGTCCTCTCACCTTATCAATTTTATCATAGTTAATTTCAGGAAAAATAATCTGTTCTTTCAATCCTAAAGAATAATTTCCTTTACCATCAAAAGACTTTTTTGACAATCCTTTAAAATCTCTTACCCTCGGCAAAGCAACCGTAATTAACCTGTCCAAAAATTCGTACATCCTTTCTTTTCTCAGTGTTACTTTACAACCTATATTCATTCCTTTTCTTAATTTAAAACCTGCAATAGATTTTTTAGCTTGTGTAATTGAAGGCTTTTGTCCAGAAATAAGTGTTAAGTCATCAACAGCTGCATTAATCTTTTTTGAGTCCGCAACAGTTTCGCCTACTCCCATATTTAGAACAATTTTTTTTAATTTTGGTACTTGAAAATCATTGCTAAATTTCAACTCGTTCTTTAATAATTCTCTTAATTTTTTTTCATATAAATCTTTTAATCTTGACATATAAGCACCTATGAAATTGTTTCTCCAGATTTTTTTAAAAATCTTATTTTTTTTCCGTCATCTAGAAATTTAAAACCAACTCTTGAACCTTTATTAGTTTTAGGATCTAAGAAAGATAAATTTGAAATATGAATTGGCATTTCAACTGATTCAATACCACCCTTGTTAGTCTGCGAAGGCTTAGTATGTTTTTTAGCTATATTTACTCCCTGCACAATAGCTTTATCTCTTTCAATTAACATTTTTAAAACTTTTCCAGTTTTCCCCTTATCTTTTCCTGATATGACTAACACTGAATCACCTTTTTTTATTTTTCTCATAACACCTCCGGTGCTAACGAAATAATCTTCATATATTTTTTTGACCTTAGTTCTCTGGTTACTGGACCGAAAATTCTTGTTCCTAGTGGTTCACCACTTGCATTAATCAAAACGGCTGAGTTTTTATCAAATCTAATTGATGATCCATCAGCTCTTGAAATTTCCTTTGACGTTCTCACTATGACAGCCTTATGAATTTCACCTTTTTTTACTTTACCTCTTGGAATTGCATCTTTGACTGTAATAACAATAACATCACCAATTGATGCAAACCTTCTTTTAGATCCACCTAATACTTTGATACACTGAATGCTTTTTGCTCCAGAGTTATCAGCGACAAATAATGTACTTTGCATTTGAATCATAAAAACCTCTTTAGTTAATTAAAACCCATTTTTTTGTTTTTGAAATTGGTTTATTTTCTTGGATCTTAACACTTTGTCCAACCTTAGATATATTTTTCTCGTCATGTGCTGCATACTTTTTGGTTTTTTTGATATACTTTTTATAAACTGGATGCATAACTTTTCTAACAACAGAAACTGAAATCGTCTTGTTAGAACTTGTAGAAACGACGGTACCTTGTAATATTCTTTTAGGCATGGTTTTATTGACTCCTTTTTTCTTTGATAATTGTCTTAATACGAGCTATCTCTTTTTTTACTTTAGCAATTCTTGAAGTGTTTTCTAATTGACCGCTTGATTTTTGAAACCTCAAATTTAATGCCTCTTTTCTAAAATCTTTTAACTTTTCTGTCATAGTTTTAATGTCTTGTTTTCGTAATTCACTTACATTCTTCATTTTACATACCAATTCTAGTTACAAATTTTGTATTATTTGGCAGTTTTGCAGCAGCAAGCTCAAAGGCTTTTCTTGCTAATTCAGACGGTACTCCGTCGATTTCAAACATAATCTTACCTGGTTTTACTCTAGCCGCCCAAAATTCAACTGCCCCTTTACCTTTACCTTGCCTAACTTCAGCTGGTTTTTTTGTTACTGGAACATCAGGAAAAATTCTTATCCAAACACGTCCAGATCTCTTAAGATGCCTAGAAATTGTCCTTCTGGCTGCCTCAATCTGTCTAGATGTTATTCTTGCAGGACTCATGGCTTTGAGTCCGAAAGATCCAAAGTTAAGAAAATTCCCACCTTTAGAATTTCCATGCATTCTACCTTTGAACTGTTTTCTAAATTTTGGTTTTTTTGGTTGTAACATTAGTTATTCCTCATTAAATTTTTGTGCTTTCAGGCTTTTTTGTATCCTCTTCTAAATTTTCCGTTGCCATCGGATCATGTTCCATAATTTCCCCTTTGAATATCCACACTTTAATGCCACATATGCCGTATGTTGTGTTAGCTCTAGCAATACCGTAATCTATATTAGCCCGTAAAGTATGGAGTGGAACTCTTCCTTCACGATACCATTCCATTCTAGCAATCTCTGCACCGCCTAACCTTCCACTGCAGTTGACCCTAATTCCCAAAGCGCCCAACCTAATTGCTGATTGAACTGCTCTCTTCATAGCTCTTCTGAGTGCAATTCTTCTTTCTAGTTGCTGAGCAATATTATCGGCAACGAGCTTTGCATCAATCTCAGGTTTTTTTATTTCAACTATATTCAAGCTAGCATCACTACCAACCATTTTTACAATTTGATTTCTAAGTTTTTCAATATCTGATCCTTTTTTTCCAATAATCACACCAGGCCTTGCTGTGTAAACAGTAATTTTAGCTAGTTTAGCTGGTCTTTCGATTAAAATTTTAGATACTCCAGCCAAGGCTAATTTTTTTTGAAGAAATTCTCTCAACATAAAATCTTCCTGTAAGAGTTTTGCATAATTTTTTTCAGCAAACCATCTTGATTCCCATGATTTGTTAACACCTAATCTTAGTCCAATTGCATTAGCTTTTTGACCCATTATGTTTTCTCCTCTATCTCATTTTTTTGATCCTTATAACTATTTTGTTGATCAGAATCTTGGTTTTTTTTATTAGAATCTTTTCGTTCTTCTTTTTCTTTTACTACTATCCTGATATTTGAAAAGGGTTTTAAAATCTTTCCTGATCTACCTCTAGCTCGCGGTCTAAATCTTTTCATTACCATGGCCTTTCCAGCTGTTGCCTCTTCAACCATTAACTTATCAATGTCCAGTTGATGATTATTTTCCGCATTTGCAATTGCTGATTTGAGAATTTTTTTTACTTCATTGGCAATTCTTCTTTTTGAAAACTCAAGTAAGTTTAGAGCTCTTTCAGCGTTCATCCCCCTTATTTGTTGTAAAACTAAATTAATCTTTTGAGGACTAGACTTTATTGATTTGATAGAAGCCTTAGCGGTTAATTGAATATCTGAATCTTTATTTTTTTCTACCATTTTTTTATTTCCCGCCTGATTTTTTATCGGCATTATGTCCTTTATATGTTCTCGTTGGTGCAAATTCTCCAAACTTATGCCCAACCATGTTTTCACTTACTGATACAGGAATGTGTTTTTTACCATTATGTACTCCAAAAGTTAATCCAACAAATTGAGGAAGTATAGTGGATCTTCTGGACCAAATTTTAATAACATCATTCCTTCCTGACTTTCTAACGTCATCAGCTTTTTTCAAAAGATATGAGTCTACAAACGGTCCTTTCCAAATTGATCTAGTCATAAGTTATCCTATTTTTTATGCCTACTTTTGATTATATATTGATTTGTTCTTTTATTATTTCGGGTTCTTTTTCCCTTAGCTGATAATCCCCATGGTGAAACTGGGTTCCTACCACCTGATGTTCTACCCTCACCACCTCCATGAGGGTGATCAACAGGGTTCATTGCAACTCCTCTTACTGATGGTCGAACTCCTAACCATCTTTTTCTTCCCGCTTTACCTAATTTAATATTTTTTTGATCAGGGTTAGAAACCATTCCAATAGTTGCTTTACACTCTACTCTTACATTGCGTATTTCTCCGGAAGCTAACTTAATCTGAGCATACTCAAAATCCTTGCTGGCTAACTGGCCAAAAGTACCTGCTGATCTTAACATTTGTGCACCTTTTCCAGGTTTTAATTCTAAATTATGTATAATCGTACCTACAGGTATATTCTTTAATGATAGACAATTTCCTATTTTAATTTCAGCTTTATCAGATGACAAAACTTTGTCTCCAATTTTTATCTTTTGAGGACAAATAATATAATTCAGTTCACCATCTGAATATTTTATTAACGCTATAAATGCTGATCTATTAGGATCATACTCTTTTCTTTCAACAATGCCTGTAATTTCAGTTTTATTTCTTTTAAAATCAATAATTCTATATTTTCTTTTGTGTCCCCCACCTTTTCTCCTCGCAGTCACATGACCGTGGTTGTTTCTACCGCCAGTGGAAGTTATGCCTTTAACAAGTTTTTTTTCAGGTTTACCTTTATGTAGCTCTGTTTTATCTGTTAAAACAAGACCTCTTTGCCCTGGTGTTTTTGGTTTAAAACTTTTTAAGCCCATTATTTAATTCCCACCGTTAAATCAATTGTATTTCCCTCGGCAAGTTTAACAAAAGCTTTTTTTGTACCCGCTCTTTTTCCTAATTTACCCTTAAACCTTTTAATTTTACCTTTTAGGTTTAACGTATTTACGGAAACAACTTTTACGTTAAAGACCTTCTCAACTGCAGCCTTAATCTCACTTTTTGAAGAATCCTTAGCAACTTTAAATACATAATAGTTATGTTGTGAAACAAGAGTCGATTTTTCAGAAACTAAAGGGGATCTAAGAACCTCAAAAATTCTCTCGTCTGAAACAATTATATTCATTTTGCAAACCTTTCGTTTAACACATTTAAAGCACTTTCCGACATAATTAAGTGCTCTCTTTTGACAATAGTGTAAACATTAATTCCATGTATTGACAAAAAATCAATATTAGGAATATTTCTGACCGCTAACATAAAATTCTTTTCAACCTCTTTTCCCGTAACAAAAAGAGCTGAACTAACCCCCATTTTCTTTATTTTTAACTTTAACATGTTTGTCTTTGCTTTTTGGATCTTAAAATCGTTTAAAATAATTAATTTACCGTCAGATTTCTTTTTAGATATCGCAATTTTAAGTGCTAATGCCCTAATTTTTTTAGGTAACTTATGTGCATGAGACCTTACTTGAGGTCCAAAAATTACAGCTCCACCCCTCATCTGCGGAGATCTTTTACTTCCTTGCCTTGCGCTTCCAGTACCTTTTTGTTTAAAGGGTTTCTTTGTCGTACCAGAAATTTCAGAAATTCCTTTTGTTTTGTGATTTCCAGATTGCTTTTTTGCACTTTGATATCTCAACATCCTGTAAATAATCTCTTGTTTAAATGGTTGCTCAAATATATCTTTATCCAAGCTTATCTCTTTTAAAGATTTATTATCTAATGAACTTACCTTGAATTTCATTGAGAATTCTCCTTTTCAATAATAGGTCTTTTCTCCATACTTTTTGCTAAACTTTCACCATCTATCTGTTTTGCTTTAATACTTGAATCTTTGTCTTCGTCTGCGCTGACTTGCTCATTACTATTTTTCTCAACCGATTGTGAATTCTCCACACTTTTATTTGAAACAGAGTCTGTAACACTTTCTTTATTTTTTTCAGAGGTTTGATTTGAAACTATATCATTTGGTTGTGCACTCTTATCATCATTTGAAGTTGGATAAGGTAAATTTTCTGTTCTTTGCTTTATTGAATCTCTAATCTTAACAAACAAGCCTTTAGGTCCAGGGACTGCACCTTTAATTACAATTAATCCATTTTTTTGATCAGTTGAAATTACCTCTAAACTCTGGATAGTTCTCTTAACATTTCCTAGACGACCTGCCATTTTTTTTCCCTTGAATACTTTACCAGGATCTTGACATTGGCCAGTTGATCCATGAGATCGATGGGAAATTGAAACTCCATGAGATGCTCTGTTTCCAGAAAAGTTATGTCTTTTCATTCCACCAGCAAAGCCCTTACCTATTGTAAATCCAGAGATGTCAACAAATTGTCCGCTCAAAAAGTGATTTACAAACAAATCCTTTCCTATTTCAATAATACCTTCATTAGAAACTCTAAATTCGGCAGTTAAATTTGTTGCTTCAGTTTTAAGTTTTTTAAAATAACCATTTACTGGTCTGTTTATAGTTGATTTTTTTGAAGAGCCATAAGCTATTTTGACTGCTAAATAACCGTGTTTATCAACTTTTTTATGGTCAATTACCTTACAAGTCTCAACCTTTAAGAGAGTTACAGGTATATTTCTACCATCATTTTGAAAAACTCGACTCATTCCAATTTTTTTCGCTATCAATCCTGTTCTCATAATTTTACATTTCTATAGTTTAATTTCAACATCAACACCTGAAGCAAGTTCCAGCTTCATCAAAGCGTCAACTGTTTGCGGTGTCCAGTCAATAATATCCATCATTCTTTTGTGCGTTCGCATTTCTAACTGTGTTCTAGCTTTCTTGTCAACATGTGGTGAACTTAAAACCGTGTACTTTTCAATTCTTGTCGGCAAAGGTATTGGACCTTTAACATTAGCACCCGTCCTCTTTGCAGTATTAAGAATCTCAAGTGTACTTTGATCCAATACTCTGTGATCATACGCTTTGAGTCTTATCCTAATGTTCTGATTAGTAGACATCTTGTTTACTCAATTATTTCCGAAACAACACCTGCACCCACTGTCCTACCACCTTCACGAATGGCAAATCTTAAACCTTTGTCCATTGCTATTGGTGTTAAAAGTTCAACTGTCATTGCAACATTGTCACCAGGCATAACCATCTCAGTTCCTGAAGGCAACTCAATAGTTCCCGTCACATCAGTAGTTCTGAAATAAAATTGAGGCCTGTAATTCTTAAAAAAGGGGGTATGTCTTCCACCCTCGTCTTTATTTAAGACATAAGCTTCAGCTTTAAATTTTTTATGTGGTTTAATCGAACCAGGTTTAGCAAGAACTTGGCCTCTTTCGACTTCTTCCCTTTTTGTACCTCTGAGTAAAACTCCAACATTGTCACCCGCTTGACCACTGTCTAAAAGTTTTCTAAACATTTCAACTCCGGTACAAACAGTTTTTGTCGTATCTTTAATACCAATTATTTCTATTTCCTCGTTAACATTTATCACACCTTTTTCTACTCTACCAGTTACAACAGTTCCTCTACCCGAAATTGAAAAAACATCCTCTATAGGCATTAAAAAAGGCTGATCTAAAGGCCGAGCTGGTTGTGGAATATGTTCATCAATCTGTGACATTAATTCTAGTATAGACTTCTTACCCTTTTCTTCGTCTCCTCCTTCAACTGCTGCCAATGCTGACCCTTTGACTATTGGAATGTTATCACCGTCAAACTCGTATTTAGAAAGAAGCTCTCTCACCTCCATTTCAACTAGATCGACTAACTCAGGGTCATCAACCTGATCTATTTTATTCATGTATACTACCAGGGACGGAACACCAACTTGGCGAGCCAAAAGAATGTGTTCTCTTGTTTGAGGCATTGGACCATCTGCTGCATTTACAACAAGTATAGCGCCATCCATTTGTGCTGCACCTGTTATCATATTTTTTACATAATCAGCATGACCGGGACAATCTACATGAGCGTAATGTCTTTTTTCTGTTTCATATTCGACATGGGCTGTAGAAATAGTAATACCTCTTTCTTTTTCTTCAGGAGCTTTATCAATTTGTGCATAATCCATTGCAGTAGCACCTCCTGTTTCTGCAAGTACTTTTGTTATTGCAGCTGTCAAAGTGGTTTTTCCATGATCTACGTGACCGATTGTACCTATATTACAATGAGGTTTGGATCTATCAAATTTTTCTTTAGCCATTACATATACTCCTTATTAAAATTAACCAGAAACTTTTTCTTTTACTTCTTCTGCTACATTATTAGGCACTTGCTCATAATGATCAAAAGTCATAGTATAACTTGCTCTACCCTGGCTCATAGAGCGCAGATTATTAACATAACCAAACATGTTAGCGAGTGGAACCATGCCATTCACTACGTGATTAACTCCTCTTTGTTCCATACCCGAAACTTGTCCTCTTCTTGAATTTAAGTCACCTATCACATCTCCCATATACTCTTCTGGTGTTACAACCTCTACTTTCATCATTGGTTCCAAAAGTACAGCTTTTGCTTTTGGCATAGCCTCTCTAAACGCTGCCCTCGCGGCAATCTCAAAAGCCATTACGCTGGAATCAACATCATGGTATGCACCATCAACAAGAATACACTTAAAGTCAATTACTGGGAACCCAGCTAAGAAACCCGATTCTGTTGAAAGCTTGATACCTTTTTCAACACCAGGTATGTATTCTTTAGGGACCCTTCCTCCAACTATCTTGCTTTCAAAGACTATTCCACCGCCCTTCTCCAAAGGCTCAAATTCTAATACAATTTTTGCAAACTGCCCAGCCCCTCCAGACTGTTTTTTATGGGTGTAATCAACAGTGGTAGGCTGAGTAATGGTTTCTCTATAAGCAACCTGAGGTGCACCAACAGAGGCATCAACTTTGAATTCTCTTTGCATCCGGTCGACTAGAATTTCTAAATGAAGTTCACCCATACCTTTCATTACTGTTTGCCCAGACTCATGGTCAATACTAACTTTAAAAGAAGGATCTTCAGCGGCAAGCCTTTGAAGTGCGATACCCATCTTTTCCTGATCGGCTTTAGTTTTCGGCTCAACAGCAACTTCAATAACCGGATCAGGAAATTCCATTCTTTCTAATATCACTGCATTTTCAGAATCACACAACGTATCACCAGTTGTGGTATCCTTTAAACCGGCAACTGCGATTATATCACCAGCATAGGCATGTTTTATATCTTCTCTAGAATTAGAGTGCATTTGTAACATTCTTCCAAATCTCTCTTTTTTTTGCTTTACAGAATTTAAGACTGACGATCCTGCTTCGATTGAACCAGAGTAAATTCTCATAAATGTAAGACTACCAACGAATGGATCATTTGCTATTTTAAACGCAAGTGCTGAAAAAGGTTCAGTGTCTGAACTTTCTCTAGTAATAGCTTCATCTTCAGAATCAAATTTTACACCCTTAATTGCGGGCACATCTAAAGGTGATGGCAAATAATCAACAACAGCATCTAGCATTGGTTGTACACCCTTGTTTTTAAACGAGCTACCACATAGAATTGGTACAAACTTAGAATCAATTGTACCTATTCTTATTAATTCTTTAATTTTTTCTTCACTTGGCATTACACCATCAAGATATTTTTCCATTACATCATCGTTTAACTCAACTACACTTTCAAGCATGGTCTCACGATATTTATTTGCTTCCGAAACTAAATCCTCTGGTATCTCCTCATAGTTAAATTTTGCACCAAGAGATTCAGCTTCCCAAATTATGGCCTTCATTTTCACTAAATCTACAACTCCTTGAAAATTTGACTCAGAGCCGATGGGAAGCTGCAACACAAGTGTCGAACAACCTAACCTATCTTTAATCATTTCAACGCATCTGAAAAAATTTGCCCCTATCCTGTCCATTTTATTAATAAAACACATTCTCGGAACCCCATACTTGTCTGCTTGTCTCCAGACTGTTTCCGATTGCGGTTCAACTCCTGCTACAGAGTCAAAGACGCAAATTGAACCATCCAAAACCCTTAATGATCTTTCAACCTCAATTGTAAAGTCAACATGACCAGGTGTATCAATTATATTAATTCTTTTATCATTCCAAAAACATGTTGTTGCTGCTGAAGTAATTGTGATGCCTCTTTCTTGTTCTTGTTCCATCCAGTCCATAGTTGCAGCACCGTCGTGAACTTCACCAATTTTATGGGAGACGCCTGTATAATAAAGTATTCTCTCAGTTGTGGTAGTTTTTCCAGCATCAATGTGAGCCATAATTCCTATATTTCTATAATCTTTCAAATCCGTTTGTCTTGACATGTCACCACCTGTAATGTGAAAAAGCTCTATTTGCCTCGGCCATTTTATGGGTATCTTCGCGCTTTTTAACCGACATACCTTTGTTTTCGTGTGCTTCAACTATTTCTGAAGACAATCTTTCGATAATTGTTTTTTCACTTCTTTTTCTCGAAGAATAAACTAGCCATCTAATTGCAAGAGCTTGAGCACGTTCGGATCTAACTTCTACTGGCACCTGATATGTTGCACCACCAACCCTTCTTGATCTAACTTCAATACCAGGTTTAATGTTATTTAAAGCTTGTAAAAATATATCAATAGGATTTTTGTTTTTGATGACAGTAGCAGCTTTATCAATGGCTTTGTAAACAATTTTTTCGGCCAAAGACTTTTTTCCATCAAGCATCATTATATTTATAAATTTAGACAACACCTGATCTTGGTACTTAGGATCAGGATATACATTTCTTTTTATAGCAGCTCTTCTTCGTGACATATTTATACCTATTTTGGTCTCTTAGTACCATATTTCGATCTACGTTGTTTTCTATCTTTTACACCTTCAGTATCTAAAACGCCTCTTAAAACATGGTATCTTACACCAGGTAGATCTTTGACTCTTCCTCCTCTGAGCAATACGACTGAATGTTCTTGAATATTATGTCCCTCTCCTGGAATATAACTTGTTACCTCAAAACCATTCGTTAATTTCACACGTGCGACTTTTCTTAAAGCTGAATTAGGTTTCTTGGGCGTTGTTGTGTAGACACGTGTACATACGCCTCTTTTTTGTGGACAAGCCTCGAGGGCAGGAACCTTGTTTCTTTTTACCTGTTTCGATCTAGGAGATCGAATTAACTGGTTGATTGTAGGCATAAATATTTCCCAAATAATTAAAACGAAATTGTGTTTGACTCTAAGTCACGACCAATTATTTGTTGGATATTAATACATCTTTTAGCTGAGTCAACAAAAGAATATTTTTTTATAAGTTTTACTTTGGAGAAGCATCAGTTGGACCTGAATTAGTCTCATTCGCAACATCGAGAAGTTCCTTATCTCTTTTTGCAGCCTCAATTTTTGCTTGAGCTAAGAACGAGCCTGTTCCACAGGGTACAAGTCTTCCAACAATCACATTTTCCTTTAGACCGATTAAACTGTCAATTTTTCCTGATACCGAAGCCTCAGTTAAAACTCGGGTTGTTTCTTGAAAAGAGGCAGCAGAAATAAAACTGTCAGTTTGCAAAGATGCCTTCGTTATCCCAAGCAATATCGGCGAACCCTTTGCTAACTTAAAATTTTCAGCTTTTGCTTTTTTATTAACTTCCTCTAGTTCCTTTTTACTTATCTGTTCACCGACCAAAAGGGTGGTTTCTCCTCCATCAATTATTTCAACTTTTTGCATCATTTGCCTAACAATAACTTCGATATGTTTATCATTAATTTTTACACCCTGAAGCCGATAAACTTCCTGAACTTCATCAATCATGTATACTGCCAAAGCTTCTATACCCATTATAGACAATATATCATGGGGA
>MDTG01305831.1_pt1 | contig 27631 bp, 24 predicted proteins | sample 811421 | NCBI WGS metagenome assembly MDTG01 (sample SAMN05326645, study PRJNA326480) | marine metagenome | isolation source: seawater | place: Pacific Ocean: South East | collected 2011
GTCGTAGATTGCTCCCTATAACATCAAAAATTCCAAAACCTATGTTGAAAATAGATGGCGTGCCTATGATTGAAAAAATTATATATAAAGCGGCTGAGGAGGGTTTCAAGGAATTTGTAATATCTTTATATTATAAAAAAAATGTTATAAAAAAACATCTTGGCACAGGAAGAAAATATGGCATAAATATTAAATACATTGAAGAAAAAGAGCCATTGGGCACTGCAGGTTTTTTATCATTGTTGAAAGTAAAAAATAATACTAATTTAGTAGTTACTAATTGCGATGTTTATCCTCAACTGAAATATGAAAATTTATTAAATTTTCACAACAATCAGTTTTCTAAATTTACAGTGACTGTAAAAACTCATGAATATATTAATCCTTATGGGGTTATTAATATCAATGGAAATAAAATATCTCAAATTGTTGAAAAACCTACTACTAGGTCATTTGTTAATGTCGGAGTTTATATTATCAATACTTCAATTCTTAAATATTTAAGTAAAAATAAGAAAATTGATATGAATGATTTCATAAATTTAATTATTTCAAAAAATTATAACACGGTTGCATTTCCATTACATGAAACTTGGGAAGACTTTAGTGATACTTATTTGAACAAATCAAATAAATTTTGATTTTAATTAATTCTTAATTTAAATAAATAAAAATGAAAAATTTAATAATTCCTGTAGAAATAAAACATCGTGAATTACAAGGTGCATTAATCTTAAGTTACTTTGCTTTGAAGATGGGTTGGACTGTAAGTTTAGGTCAGAAAAGTCAAATATTTCCATTTATAAAATATTTCTCAAAATCAATTTGGTTTCTAAAGAGCATAGTCCCAGGGGAATTGTCAAATCTTAAAAAAATCAAAAGTTTTGGTCATAAACTTACTACTTTAGATGTTGAGGGATTAATACTAAGTAATGGAAAATTTGGAGTTATTAAAAGATATTCTAAAGAAAGTATAAATCTAGTTGATAAAATATTTTTTTGGGGAAAAAAAAGTCATTATGAGCCAGTTTATAAAATTTTTCCTGAAATTAAAAATAAAGGTTATATTACTGGTTCACCAATAATTGATGGATGGTATTTTGAGAAATTAAATTTTAAAAAAAAATACAACAATAAAAAAACTATATTAGTATCAGTCAATTTTGCTAGAGCTGATCCTAAATTTAAAAATGCTAGAAAAGTATATGAGAAATTTTATAGTGGTTTTAAAAATTACACTAAAAATGAGCTAAATGAATATACTAATTTGATCGAATCAGAGTACAAATTAAAAGACGAAAGCTTTTTTCATTTTAAAGAATTAATTCCAAAATTGTGTTCTGAATTTATTAATTATAATATTATCGTCAGGCCTCATCCCGAGGAAAATATTGATTTTTGGATTAAATATTTATCTAAATTTGACAACGTTAAAGTAGATAACCAAGTCAGTACTTCATCACAACTTTTAAGTTGTGACTATTTTATTCATTTCAATAGTACTATGTCAATCCAATCTTGTTACTTAGATAAGATGACAATAATGTATAATCCAATTAAAGATGTTAATTTAAATAATGCAATTAGTCCAATTACTCAGGATGTATCTATAATATGTGATAATATAAATGATTTATTTCATCACATAAAGAAACCTAATTATAAGAAAATGAGTCAAAAAAAAAATAAAATAAATTTGTACATTAAATATAAAAATGAAATCAATAAGGAATTATCTTCAATTTTAATACTGAATGAATTAGAAAAAATAGAAATTAGTTCAACTAATTCTAAAGATAATCTGTATTCATTTCTTTCAGTTTATTCTTACCTGGTATTTCATTTGAAATTTTTTATATTATTTTTATTGGGTCAGTTATCTTTCATTGTTCCTTTTCTTAAAAAGAAATATGAGCGATTTAAGTGGAGATATGTTTTGGGTAAAAAAAAATGGGATAAAACTTCTAATAAAAATTTAATTGACTATTTTCAGTCTTTAATTAATGATAAAGAATTTCTTAATCAATTAATAGTAAAAAAACATTTTGGTGGTTTTTTTATATTAAAATTAAAAAAATAAGGAGATTAAGTTGCTAAAAGCTATACTTGTAGTTGGTGTGGGATCAATAGGGAAAAGGCATATATCTAATTTTAAAAAATATTTTAGTAAAATTGATGTAGTTGATACAAGAATTGATAGACTTGATGAAGTATCAAAAATTTATAATATTAGAAATACTTATACTTCTTATAATGAAGCAATAAAAAGAAATATTGACTATTCTGCAATCATTGTTTGCACTCCACCTCATCTACATTTGAACATTGCAAAAGAGGCAGTTAAAAATAATATTAATCTATTTATAGAAAAGCCATTGTCTATAAATTCAAAAGGTTGGGATTCGATTGTTGATCAAGTTAAGAAAAAAAAATTAATTAATTATGTAGCATTCTGTCATAGGCATATTTCATATACAAAAAAACTTAAGAAATTACTAGATGATAGAACTATAGGTAAAATTATTAATATAAATTTAAGATGGGGATCATATTTACCTGATTGGCATCCATATGAGGATTATAGAAGTTTTTATATGGCAAAGAAAAGTCAAGGTGGTGGTGCTTTGCTAGATGAAAGCCATGGTATAGATTTAGTAAGATACCTGTTTGGAGAAGTCAAATCTGTTTTTGCAAAAGTTGGAAATTACTCAGATTTAGAAATTTCATCTGATGATAATGCATATCTAACAGTTATTTTTAAAGATAAAATTATAGGTCATTTAAATTTTGATTTAGTAGCTAGATCGCCTAGAGTTTTTTTAGAAATAAATGGATCTGAAGGTATTATTATTTGGGATCGGGTAGATCATAAGATTAAAATCTACAGAGTTAAGCAAAATAAATGGAAAACATTAAGTTTTATTAAGACAGATTTTTTAAAAATGTATTCCAATCAAGCAAGACATTTTGTGAATTGTTTAAAAGGGAAAGAAAAAGAGATTATCAATATTAAAGATGCAATCAAAACTCAAAAAATTATTGATAATTCTTTTAAATCTTCGAAGAAAAACAAATTAATAAATATCAATTAATGCAACCAAAGATACTCGGAGTTATTCTAGCCAGAGAGGGATCAAAGGAAATTAAATTAAAAAATTTAATCAAAATTAATAATATTTCTTTAATAAAAAGAACAATATTTATAGCACAAAAATCTAAATTAATTGATAAATTAATTTTGTCAACAGAGTCACATAAAATAATTTCACACGTAAAAGATACAAATATAGAAGTTCCATTTATAAGATCAAAAAAATTAGCAACTGATAAGGCAAAAACATTTGATGTTATTAGAGATGCACTTCAAAAATCTGAAAAAAAATACAATATAGAATTTGATCTTATAATAATATTACAGCCAACAACTCCATTCAGAAAAACTAAAACAATAGATATGGCAATAAAAAAATTAATGAAATTTAATGCGGATGTATGTATGTCAATTATAAAAACACCGTATCCACCCGAATGGGCAATAGAAAAAAATAAAAATAATCGATTAAAGCACCTATTTAAAATAGGGAAAAATATTACAAGAAGGCAAGATTTTAAACCATCCTATTATCCATCTGGTGCAATTTATATATTAAAAAAAGATAGTTTGCTCAAACAAAATTCAATTTTGCCAAACACCAATACAATTGGTATAGAGGTTGATCATATTGAAGGTATCAATATTGATAATCAAACACAATTAGAATATGCAAAATACATTGCAAAAAAATATAAGATTTAATAATTTTCGATTTATTCCAAGATTCGAGATCAAAGGTAATTATCTTATTAAGGGAATGAAAATGGAAGGATTAAAAAAAATTGATAATATATTTACTAGAATTGAAAAAACTTTAGGTGACGGTGCTGATGAGATTATTATTGATGATATTGTAGCTTCTTTATATTCAAGAAAATTTGATATTGATTTTTTAAAGGAACTTTCACAATTTGTTAATATCCCAATAACATTTTGTGGAGGAATTAGAAATCTTAATGATATAGATTTATTGTTAAAAAATGGAGCTGATAAAATTTCTCTAAATACAATAACATATTATGATAAAAAATTTGTAAGCAATGCAGTTAAAAATTATGGAAGTCAGTGTATTAATTGTTCAATTCAAGTTAAAAAAATTCATGATATCTTTTATTGCTATTATTTGTCAGGTAGAGAAAAATCATATTATACAATAGATGATAAAATTATTGAAATTATTGAATTAGGTATTGGAGAAATATCTATATTTTCAATCGATTTTGATGGTTTAGAAAAAGGAGTAGATAAAAAATTAATAAAAAAAATAAATAATAAAATTGATATTCCTATTTTATATGGCGGTGGTATTACTAACCTCAATGATATTAACTTTTTAATTAATCAGGGCTGGAGAGGGGCAATTATATCTTCCAGTTACCACTATGGTAATTTAGATATTAATGATATTAAATCTAGTTTAATGTAATCTAATGATTGTTGGACTAGTAAATATAGGTATTGGAAATTTGCATAGTATAACAAAATTTCTAGATCATAAAGATACCAAATATATATTAATAAACAATGAAAAAGAATTTGAAAAATGTGATAAAATTATAATTCCAGGACAAGGAGCATTTAATTTTTCCATCAAACAAATTGAAAATTCTTTTTTAAAGGATTCAATTATTAATCATATTTTAAAAAAAAAATATATTCTTGGTATATGTCTGGGTATGCAACTATTTATGGAAAAAAGCTTTGAAAATGAAATTAGCAATGGATTAGGCTTAATTAAGGGTAATGTTATAAAGATAAACATGAATTATAAAATTAAACCAATTCCTCACATGGGTTGGAATAAAATATTTTCTCATTCAACATCAAATGTAAATAAACTGTTTCAAAATGTTTTAGAAAACAATTACTTCTATTTTGCCCACTCTTATTTTTGTGATTTAAAATTAAATCAACATTGTATGATAACAAACTATGAAAATTTAGAATTTACAAGTTTTTACTTTAAAGAAAATATAATTGGAACGCAATTTCATCCAGAATTGAGCGGTGAAAATGGTTATAAATTTTTAACATGTTTTTTAAAATTATGAAAAATTCAACTAAATTTGGTCTACCATCAAAAGTAATTCACTGTACAAATTGTTTAATGACTAATCAAAAACCATTTTCAATGAATGAAACCAAAAATAAATCAAATTCTAAAAAAACAGGCTTATTATTCGATGAAAATGGACTCTGTTACGCATGTTTATATAACGAATATAAAAAAAAAATTAATTGGAAAGAAAGAGAAAATAAATTGCGTGATATGCTTTCAGAATATAGAAAAAATGATGGATCTTATGATTGTATAATTTCTGGAAGCGGAGGTAAAGATAGTCAATTTCAAGCACATATATTGAAAGAAAAATATGGTATGAACCCTCTGACAGTAACTTACTCCCCTATTTTATATACAGATGTTGGATTTAGAAATTTACAGAATTGGATAAAAATTGGAGGATTTGATAATTATCTTTTTTCTCCTAATGGTAAAGTATTAAGTGTTCTAGCAAAAGAGTCTTTCAAAAATCTTTTGCATCCAATACAACCTTTTAAGTTAGGCATTAAAACTTTTGCTGCAAAAATGGCTATTAAAATGAATATAAATTTAATTATATATGGTGAACCATATGCCGAATATGGTAGTGCTCAATATGATCAAACAGAAAGTCCTCAATATGATCAGGAATGGTTTGTAAACGATGGTGATATTTTTATAGGTGGATTATCTATAAATGAAATTAAGAAAAAATATAATTTTATCAAGGATGTTGATTTAAAATGCTATATGCCATTAAAAAGTGATGAAGTTAAAAATCATAATTTAAATGTAGAATTTCTTGGATGGTACTTGCAATGGGATCCTCAAGAAATTTATTATTATGCTGCAAAAAATTGTGGTTATGAGGTAGATGATCAAAGGACAGACGGCACTTATGGCAGATATACCGGTGTTGATGATAAATTTGAATGGTTACATTTTTATTGTCAATATATAAAATTTGGAATTGGCAGATGTAGATTTGACGTTTCTCAGGAAATAAGGAATGATCATATAACAAGAGAGGAAGGAATCTTATTATGTAAACAATTTGAAGGAAATATTCCTGAAAGATATTTAGAAGATTGTTTTGAATATATGCAACTTACAAAATCAGAAGCATTTAAAATAATAGATAGTTTTAGACCTGATCATTTATGGCAATTTGAAAATAATTCATGGAAAAGACTTCAGGAACTAGATCAATTAAATAAATAATGAATTTTTTAAAGTTTATTAAAAATGTTATATATTTTTTAATAAACATTTGGGACCTTAAATTTGATTTTCCATTTCCACCAAAAAAATTATATAGAATACTAAACCCTTATTATTGGAATACTTTCTTTCATCTTTATAGATTAAGAAAAATAAAACAAAAAAAATACAATTATTTATGGTCTGATGCTGTATTCAAAAAAAGTAGTTTTGAAAATTGGATACAAAAAATCATTTTAGTACAAAATGGAACAATCCCTAATTCTTATTTTATAGAAGAAATATTGCAGGATGATAAAATTAAAAATATTTTAGATTTTGGTTGTGGTTCGGGAGGTTCAAGTGCAGCAATATTATTTAAAATCTTAGAAGCTAGATACCCAAAATGTAACTTAAACGATAGTTTCAATTCTATTAACTTTGTTGGTGTAGATATAAACCAATCACGAATTGATGAAGCAAATCTTAAAGTTCCAGTACTTTTTAATTATTATAAGAAATATCTAAATATCGAATTTTTGGCAAAGAATATATTAAATGCAAATTATTCTAAAAATTATTTTGATTATACCTTTGTTATAAGTGTTTTCGATTATTTTAATGAAAAAGAATTAGTAAATGTAATTAAGAAACTATCATACATAACTAAGAAAGCCATAGTAGTTGTCGATTTTGCAGATAATTATCCAATGAATAATCCAAGAAGTGTAAAAAGATTCCAATCTATTTTTATAAATTACTCATTCAATTTAAAAAAACATAACTATAGGATTACTGATAGTTTTCCAGAAAAGATAAGAAATCAACTAATTTTAGAAATGTTTCTTGAAAAAAGAAATTAATGAAAAAAAATTTTTTATTTCTAGCTTCTCCCAATATTGGAATATTTGAATCCTGGGGGCCAGTATTGGAATATTTATTAAAAGATAAAAATATTTATACGATTTTCTCAAATTTTGACATAATTTTTAGACAAGTAAATCGTAATCATGCATCAGTAAACATATTATCAAACAGCTTAAACAAAATTATTTTTAAAACACCAATAGGTAATTGGTATTTAGCTAGCAATATTTATATATTTGAAAATAGTTTATTCAAAAAAATACCAGAATTTATTTTTTATAAAGTATATAAAAAACTAAAAATTATTCCCTTTTTTAAAAATTTTGAAATATTATTTTATAGTTTTATTTATCAGGCTAAACATATAAATGATATAAATATTTATATTTTAAATCAAAATTTTGAATTTTTGGCTTATGATGTTCTAGAGCAGTTTAAAAAAATACATGGAGAATGGCTACTAAAAATTAATATAAAAAAAATTTCTTTTGAAACAGGTATAAATTTTCATGTTTATAACAAGCTCTTAAAAAATGGAAATTTTAAAAATAGATTAAATTTAATTTACATGTCTAATAGTTTTGGACTAAGTTCTATAAACTTGCCTAGAATAAAAAAATTAAAAATTTTATTGGTCTCATCTCAAAATATTGATTACTATAAAAATTTATATGGAGTTAATGATAATGATATTGCGGTAATAGGTATTCCAAAGCATGCAAACAAATGGAAAGAAAATATATTAAAAAAAACTGGTTATTTTAATCCGTATTTTAAAGGTGACTATTTATTTGTTATATCAAGACCAGCACAAGAATATTTTTTGCCTATAAGTAGAAAAAAAACTTATATTAAATATATTAGAGATGTAGCTTATAAAAATAATTTAAAAATAGTAATAAAACTTCACCCTAAAGAAAGTTTGTATCATGGTAAAAAAATTTTTTATGATATTTTAGGTAAAGATAATTATAATATTAAATGGCAATTTACTGACAAAAATATTTATCAAGTAGCACGTAAATCAAAAATATGTATTAGTTTTTTTACAAGTTCTTGTATTGATTTAATAAAATTTAACATTCCTTGTATTGAAATTCTAAATTTGTCCGGTATCAATGAAGAAGACAATACATATTCATTAAGAGATAAGAAAAATATACCAGTATTTCCATACCGTTATTTTGGATTAGTTCTTGGCGTTAGTAATTATAATGAATTAGAGACAATTGTTGCTGATCTATTAATAAACAACGAAAAATATATGGTGTATTTAAATAAAAATTATGGAAAACATCTAAAAAATCCAAATAATTTTAAAAAAGAATTATCAAAAACAGGTTTTTTTGCATGAATAAAATTCAATCAAATAAAAATGTTAACATTTATATACTTGGTATTCAATCTTTTGCAAATAGTGACTCTGGGGCATGTATATTCAATATTAATACAAAAAACTCAAAATATAAATACGTCGCCATATCTGAAGAAAGATTGATAAGAAAAAAATACAATTATAGATTTCCACTACACTCAATTTATTATTGTATGGAATATTTTGGTTTAAAAAGATTAAACCAAATTAGTTTTATATTTTCTGATTATATTAGGGAAAAAAAATGGCTGCGATCAGGTCCCTCTTATAATGTTAAGGAGTTTGATTTTTATAAAAAAATTTTAAAATTTAATCAAAAAAAAATTGTCCAAATTAATCATCACCTAGCTCATGCATCTAGCACGTACTATACGTCAAATTTTAAAGAAAGCGCTATTTTAGTTATAGATGGTAATGGAAGTGACCTTGAAACAAATACTTTTTTTTATGGACAAAATAATAAAATTATTGAAATTGATAAATACAAAGCGAGAGGAATAGGAATATTATACTCACTCATCACAAAAGAAATACTTAATTTTGGAACTGGAGGAGAGGGTAAAACTATGGGATTGGCTCCCTATGGCATGATTGGCAAAAAAATATTTGATTTCAAAAAAGTAGAATACGATCAAATTATGACTGATTATTCAGAATATATTTATCGACTTCCTTATACAGACATATTATCTATAGAACAAAATATTCCATTTCTTAAGTTCAAATTTAAATATAAAAAACGTCCATTATCAGTTGACCCAACAAAATATCCATGGTCTAGAATTGCATATGATATTCAAAATGAAACTGAAAAAAATATAATACATTTAGCTAATTCTTTACATAAGAAAACAAAATCTATAAATATTTCCTTAGCAGGAGGTGTAGCACTTAATTCGGTATCTAATGAAAAAATTATAAATAATACAAAATTTAAAAATTTACATGTTTTTCCTGCTTGCTCTGATGCAGGTATACCATTTGGTTTATGTATTTGGGCTTTTTATAATTATGATAAAATAAAAATTCCAAGAAAAAAAATATATCCTATTAATAACGCATATACAGGTATTAATTATAAAAAAAAAGATATAGAAAAAACACTTTTTAAATTAAAAATTAATTATAAAAAATGTTCTCTTGAAACTATTGCAAAATTATTAGCTACAGGTAACATCATTGCTTTTTTTTCAGGTGGTAGCGAGTACGGACCACGCGCTTTAGGTAATAGATCAATTCTTGCAGATTCAAGAAATAAGGATATGAGAGATTATATTAACAAGGAAGTTAAGCATCGAGAAACTTTTAGGCCTTTCGCACCAGCTGTACTAGAAGAGGATTATAAAAAATACTTTAAAATGAAGGGAAAATCTCCTTTTATGTTGCGAGTAGCTCAAGTTAAAAAAAAATTTAAACTAGACTCAATTTCACATGTAGATCAAACAGCCAGAGTACAGACGGTCAACTTAAAACAAAATAAAATTTTTTATAATCTTTTAAAAGAGTTTAAAAAAATAACTGGCATAGGATGTCTTCTTAATACATCATTTAATGATGTTGGTGAACCAATTGTTGAAAGTCCTATCGATGCTTTAATTACCTTTTTAGGTACAAAAATAGATTTCTTGTATATGGAAGGTTTTTTAATATCAAAAAATAATATCTCAAAAAATTTAAGGTCAATATTAATTGATAATAGAAAAAAAAATATCTATAAAAATGAAACAAAAATTAAAAAAATTATACTAAAAAAATTTACAAAAAACGAATTAAAAAAATATATTTCTTCGGAAAGTAAAAAAGCTATTTGGAATGCCACTGTTAAAGCAGAATTTGAATTTAAAAAGAAAATTACTAAATGGAACAAAAATAAAGATAAAATAATATTTTTTGGAACATATGATCATACAAAATTAATTTTAGATAAATTTAATTTTAATATATATCAAATTTTAGGTTTTTATCCTTACAAAAAAATTAATGATGATCATAAAAATAAAAAATTAAGTAAATTATCTATAGAAAAAATAAAAAATATTTACAGTTTTTTAGAATTTAAACCTATTATTATTATTTCAACATATGAATATCAATATGATGTTGAAAGACATATATTAAAAAAATTAAATTATTTTAATTATGAAAAAATATATTTTAATTACTCAAGAAAATTTGATAAAAATAAAAAGAATATATGAAAATCATAAAATATCATTATGTCAGAGATATTTCTCAATCAAAATATCCAAACTTAAAAAGTCTAGATTTGAAGAAATTTATCTATCAATTAAATTATCTAAAATCAAATTTTAATATTTTAACACCAACTGAAGCAAAAATAAAAATAATCAAAAATGATATTGATGAAAATGATTGTTGGCTGACTTTTGATGATGGATATATTGATCATATTCAATATGTGCATCCAATTTTAAAAGAAAATATGATTAAGGCATCTTTTTATCCTACAATTAATTCAACACTTCAAAAACAATTATTAGACGTAAATAAAATTCATTTAATTTTAGCAAGTTGCACAAACCATGAATTAATACTTGAAGATATTAAAAATTATTACAAAAAATTAGATATAAATAATTTACATACTCCTGTTGAAAATATCTTAATTGGTTTGAATACAATTCATAGATACGACAATCCGTTAACCATAAAGATAAAAAGATTGTTACAATTTGCATTGCCTATAAAAATTAGAGAGGAAATTTGTAACTTACTAATGAGTAAATATGTAGTAGAAGATCAAAAAAAAATATTAAGTAATTATTATATGTCCCTTGATCATCTAAAAGAACTTTACAATTATGGTCACGAAATTGGTATTCACGGTTGTAATCATCAAAGATGGGGGACATTAAATTTTAATGATCAGTTCAATGAAATTTGTAAATCATTTGATTATTTAAAAAACAATCAATTATTAAAAGATGATTTTTCCTGTTGTTATCCTTGGGGCAGTTATAATAATGTTACTTTAGATATATTAAAAAATATTAATTGCACTGTCGCTTTGACTAGTATTCCAAAGTTAAATAATTTAAATGAAATTCACATATATAAATTGCCAAGACTTGATACAAACGATTTCCCTCAATCAAATATAGATACAGAGATTTAATTATTAATGGAACTTATTGTAATCAATTCTTATGGTCCTATGGCTAGTTCAGTTGTTGCATCAATTCTTGAATATTTTGGATATATCAACTTACCCATAAGAAAGAGAAATCTCGAAGAATATGTTGTTGGAAAAAGGAAATTAAATGATAATTTTTTTAAAAATAAAACTAAAGAAATTTTAAGAAATTTATCAGAATCTAATTTATCTGGAGGGTATAGTGTTCTGGATAGAAATAATAATAAGCTATTAAAAAAAATTGATTTAGAATTAATAAAAAAAGATTTAGAAATATTTAATAATCAAAAATATTCAAATGTTGAAGATATGTATTTTGAAAGTATGTTAATTGCAAATAAAGGTACAATTTATAAAAAAAAAATTAAAAATGTAGTTGGAGCAATTGAACTTTCGACATATATTGAAAAACAAGATAATAAATTTTTATTTGAAGCATATAAAAAAGAATTTAAAAAAGTTAAGTTTATTAACATGAATAGAGATTTTTCAAGTTGGATAAATTCATTGCTATCGCAAAAAATATTTGAGAGAAATAGGTCAATAATACCTAATATTGTAAGACTTACCTCTCGAAAAAGAGATTATGATAATTACGTTAAAAATTCAAAACTTTACGAAGGTTTACAAATAAACTTTAATGATATTTTTTTACCAAAATCTTATGATACAATAAAAATAATTGAAAAATTCATAAGTTCGAACAATAATATTGATGATTATAATGGTAAAATGTATGATCTTTATGGGAGTTTAAGAAATTTTGATTCTGCATTCACTAAGTTTGACGATAACATTAATTATCTATCTTATATTTCTAAAAAAATTATTTCTCGATTAGATGAAAGCAATTTCAGTTTAATACTAGATTTAGCATTTCAACTAACATATACCTTTGACTACTTGACAGCCTATAAAAGAGTAAAAACAAAAATATAATGTTCAAAAAAAAAAGAATATTTGATTATTTCTTTTCAATAATAGGGAAAATTGAATCTAATTATCCTAAAGACCCATTTGGAACTTCGCCTAAAGCTAGTAAAGAATATTACATAAATCTTCATGAAGCCATTAAAAAAATAATTCATCCTGAGATTGATAAATTTGAGGCTGAAATGGGCTTTTCTATTGATCTAAAATGGATTGAAGAATTAGCATTATTTACACAAATTACTATTAAAAAATCTAAATTAAATTATCAGCATGGTAGATTACTATATTCTTCTTTAAGAAATTATATAAAAAAAAATGAAGCGATAAATTTTATAAATATACTTGAAACTGGTACATCAAGAGGTTTTTCAACAATCTGTATGTCAAAGGCTATTAATGATGGTGAGGTTAATGGAAAGATAATTACTTATGATATATTGCCTCATAATAAAAAAATGTATTGGAATATTTTCTTAGATAATGAAGGTAAACATACTAGAAAAGAAATACTTAATAAATGGAAAGAAGAGACAAAAAATATAATATTTATTCAGGGTTCTTCTAGAACAAATATGCTGAGAAATGAACTAGATAGAATTAATTATGCTTTTTTAGATGCTGAACATACCTTATCTGATGTACTGAGTGAGTATAGATATGTATCAGATAGGCAGCTTGAAGGTGACATCATAGTTTTTGATGATGTAACAATAGGAACATTTGATGGTGTTGTTAAAGCTTTAAATAAAATTGAACTAGAAGGGAAATATAATGTTAAATATATAAAAAGTTCAGATGCCAGAGGCTACGCAATAGCATATAAAAAAAAATGAAAATATCCATCACAAATTATCCTTTTTATAAATATTCTATTTTCAAAAAAAAATTTAATGGTGGTCCATATATTTTTTTAAGAAGATTATCTGATTCTTTAGAAGAAAATTATAATCTAAAAATAAAACCTTTTTTTTTATTTCCAGATTATACAATATATTTAGGTGGAAAAAAAATTAGAAAAAAAAATTATATTTTAAGACTAGATGGAGTAAATATTGATATAAAAGATGAACAAAGAAAAGAAAAAAATAAAATTATTTCTGAAAATATATATTATTCATCGGGTATAATCTTTCATTCAGAGTTTTCAAAAAAAATTCATGAAAAATACTTTGATCTTTCTGAAAAAAAATACAAAATAATACATAATGGTGTGCCTCTAAATAAATTTAACTCGAATGGTAATAATCTAAGAAAATTATTAGGATTTAAAACAGATGATTTTATTATTATTTGCTCAGGTAGATGGAAAAGAAGACATAAAAGATTAATTGAAATTATTGAGTTCTTTAATATTATTTCTGAAAATATTAGCAACTATAATTTTAAACTTTTGGTTCTTGGTGATATACCAATTAATTTTAAAACCAATAATGAAAAAATTTTATTTGCAGGAGATATAGATGTAATTGATTTACCTAATTGGTACAGAACAGGAAATTTATACATTCATATGGCTTGGATTGAGCCATCAGGTAATTCCCATTTAGAAGCTATAGCTTCTGGTCTTCCTGTCTTGTGTGTAAATAATGGGGGTTTAAAAGAAACAGTCAAATTAACTAATAGTGGCATAGTATCTAAAGCAGATAAAGAATATGATTACGAACTTACAGATTATTATAATCCTCCAAAACCTAATTTTAATACTTTATTAAATGATTTCAAAAAACTAATATTAAATTATAACAAATATAAAAATCAAATTTATCTTCAACCAATAGATATTAAAAATACCGCAAAGGAGTATTTAGATTTTATTTATGATATTAACACAAATAAACAATAAAAAAATATTTATATCTGTTTTATTATGTTGTTATAATGATGAAAAATATATTTCCTCTTCAATTGATAGTGTTTTAAATCAAAGTTACAAAAATTTTGAATTTATAATAGTTGATGATGCATCGAATGAAAAAACAAAAAATATTTTAGCAAAATACAAAAAAAATAATAAAATAAAAATTATCTCAAATAAAGTAAACTTAGGGTTAACAAAATCTTTAAATATTGGAATAAATAATTGTAGTTCTGAATGGATCGCTAGAATAGACTCTGATGATATTTGGTATAAAGATAAATTAATCAATCAGATAAATATATATCAAATAAATAAATATGTTTTAATTTCTACAGCATGGAAAAAAATTGATAAAAATGGCGATGTAATTTCTACTGAATTTACTAATCAAAATAAAATAAAACACAATATTTTAAAATTAAAACCAGTTATATCACACTCAACAGTTTTGTTTAAGAAAACAATTGCAATAAAAGCAGGTCTATATCGTGAAAGATTACTTTCATGCCAAGATCTAGATTTATGGAAGAGATTAGTTAATTATGGGGAGGTAGCATATATTAATGAACCTTTGTCAAAAATTAGAATTCACAACGATCAAATTACTAATTTAAAAAGAAAAGATCAAATTTTATTTTCTATACTTATTAATCTATCAAATCAATTTTATAATAAATATAAAATAGATTTGATAGATGATTTGGATCAAAAATCTTTTACTAACTTAATAAAAAATTTGAAGATTATTTTAAACAGTAGAAAATATTTTATATCTAGATTAAATTTTGAAAAAAATAAAACTAAATATATATATTCTAGAAATTTTTTTCTTAAGAAAATTTATTTAATAAAGTTATTATTTTCTAATTTATATTATATATTTAATTTTATAATTTTTAAAAAAAAATTTTATAAATTTTTAATAAAAAAAATATCTCAAGTATCGAAAATAAATTATGAAACAAAAAACTGATAAATATTATTACTTTATTCTTTTTAATATATTTGTATTAACTGCTTTAAATCCATTTTTCTCTCCAATAATTTTACAATCAACTGATATGCAGCTTCCTGTATTCATTTTAGCTGTTCTAATATTATTTTTTGATATTATCAGAAAAGATTTTAAATTAAAATTTGAGCATATTTTTATATTTTCTTTTGGCTTAATCTCAATTTTTTATTTTCTTCCTGATACATATTTATATTTTTTAATAAATAAAAGATTATCTATTCTTTTAGCCTTTTTGATATTTTATGTTTCTTATAAATATATTCATTTAATTGATAAGAATTTCTTTTTAGTAGGAGCCCTTTTTAATTTCACAGGTATTTTGCTACATTATTTTTTTACTGATTTTTTTATATCTATTGCAAGCAATTTTGTAAGAGTAATAAAAATTACTGAATTTACAGGAAGAGGTGCATCTGGTTTTGCAAGTGAACCTCTTTATGCTGCGACAATGCTATTTTTTATTTGTTTACTATCAAAATATTTATTTATTTTTAAAAAAGTTCCAAAAAACTATAATATATTTATTCAAATTATTTCTGTTGTAGGAATTTTTTTAACAAAATCAGCAACAGGATATATTTATTTAATCATATTATTTTTATTTATATATTTTTCATTTTCATTTATTTCAATTATTTGTAAAATCATTTCATTTGTATTGTTAATTATTTTGATTGATAGTCTCGACAAATTTATTCCAATTGACAATAGAGGTTACTATGTAATTAGAGATCTTCTTTTTTCATACGAAACACTTTTGTGTGATCAATCTTTGTTTACGAGATTACATTCAATTTTATATGGATTAACAACACTTTCAGATAATCTATTTGGAAATGGTGCAGGTTCATCCTTATTTTTAGACCCCAAAACTATTGAAGTTTCCTATAATAGCAATTATAATACTCTTACCCATAATAACAAAAACAATATTCTCAATTCTTATTTTATTTTATGTAAAGTTTTCTCTAATCCAGCAGAATTAATAAGATCAAATATTTTCATGTCAAATATTGGAATGTACACCTACGAATATGGAATCGTATTTATAATATTTTTAATTTTAATATTTTTAATTAACTTTAAATTTAATTATTTTAATATTATGTTATTAGTGTCATGTTTTTTAATGCTTATATCTTCTTTATCTATATCTTATCCTGGGATATGGATAATTTTAGCTATTACTAAATTGAGAAATTTGAATGAAATTGAATAATATATTAATAACTGGAGTATGTGGTACTATTGGAAGAAGATTGTTAGATAAGTTATTTCAATTAAATAAAAACAGTAGAATTATAGGTATAGATGTAAATGAAGAACAATTGTTTCTGTTAGAAAGTCAGTTTCAAAATAATAAAAATATTAGTTTCAAATATTGCGATATTAAAGATATTGATACCTTAAATGAAGTTTGCTACAAAGTTGATTTAGTTTTTCATACAGCTGCGCTAAAACATGTTCTGTTTTGTGAAGAATCACCAGCACAAGCTATAAATAGTAATATTTCTGGTACTTTGAATTTAATCAAATCATCAATAAATAATAACGTAAAAAAAGTTATTTTTACAAGTTCTGACAAAGCTGTCAATCCAACAAGTGTTATGGGTACTTCAAAGTTAATGGGTGAGAAACTTTTTACTTCATATAACTTCAAAATAAATAATAAAAACACTATATTTGCTTCAGTCAGATTTGGTAATGTAATTGGATCTTCAGGATCTTTTATTCCATTATTTTATAATCAAATCCTATTAAGAAAACATATTACCTTAACTGATAAAAGTATGACAAGATTTGTTATGACTGTTGATGATGCTGTTGATTTGATGATTCAATCATCTAATAAAGCTAAAGGAGGTGAAGTTTTTGTTTTTAAAATGGATGCAGTAAAAGTGATTGATGTGGCAGATGCAATGATAGAACTTTTTAGTCAAAAGATTATTAAAAAGAAGATTATTGGTTCTAGACCAGGTGAAAAATTATACGAAGAATTGATGAGTAATGAAGAATTAAGAAGAACAAAAGAATATAAAAACTATTTTATAATATATCCACCCTTTTTAAAAAAAAAATTCCCAAAAAACAATTTAATTAACTCAAAAAAATTTAATTCAAGCAACTCATCATATATATCAAAATTAAAAATAAAAAAAATTATAAATCAAAATTTGAAATTGTTAAAACCTTTTTCTATAAGTAGTTCAGCTTTTTCACCATTTAAGAAAAAATAATAAATGAAAAATGTATTAATTTTAGGAGGAGATGGCTATTTAGGTTGGCCAACAGCCATGTTTTTATCTTCAAAAAATTATAATGTAACTGTAGTAGATAACTATTTTAGACGAAAGATTTGTTTAGATAAAAATATTAAAAGTTTACTATCCAACCCTGATTTAATAGAAAGAGTCAAAATCTGGAATAATAAAACAGGAAAAGAAATTAAGGTAGTTATAGGTGACTTAACTGATATTGATTTTACGGAATCTCTTTTCAATGGTAGTACCCAGTATGATTGGTCTTTAACGAATTCTAATAATAAACCTGAAACTGTAATTCATTTTGCTGAACAGCCATCTGCGCCTTACTCTATGATTGACTCAGAAAAATCAAATTTTACTCTTGTCAATAATATTATTTCTACAAATAATTTAATCAACTCTATTAAAAAAAATAATCCTGAAATACATATTATCAAATTAGGAACAATGGGCGAATATGGAACACCAGATATTGATATTGAGGAGGGCTGGTTGAATATAAAGCATAAAGGAAGAAGTCAAAAGTTTTTATACCCTAGGCAAGCTAGTTCAATTTATCATACTTCTAAAATTATGGATACAGATTTACTTTGGTTTGCAGTTAGGACATGGAAACTTAAAGTAACTGATTTAATGCAGGGTCCAGTATATGGTATATTTACTGAACAAACAGAAATAGACAATAATTTAAGTACAATTTTTAATTATGATGAAATCTTTGGAACTGTTGTCAATAGGTTTATTACTCAGGCTGTAATTGGTTATCCATTAACTGTTTATGGTAAAGGAAATCAGACCAGAGGATATATAAACTTAGTTGACTCTTTAAGGTGTATTGAAATTGCAGTAAGAAATGAGCCAAAAACTGGTGAATTGAGAATATTTAATCAAATATCTGAGACAATGTCAGTTAATCAAATTGCAAAAAAAATTGATATTGTTTGTAAAAGTTTAGGCATCAAAACTACAATTGAAAATAAATTAAACCCAAGAATAGAAAAAGAGGATCATTATTATAATCCTAAATATCAAGCTTTAAAGGATTTAGGATTTAAACCTAATTATTTTAATGAACATATAATTACAAAAATTATTAATGAAGTAAATAAATATAAGCATAAAATAAATAAAGATGTAATTTTTAATGGTGTTCAGTGGTAAAAAAGTTTTTAATAACTGGTGGATTAGGATTTATTGGAAAAAATTTAATAAAATCTATTATAAAAATCCATAAAAATTATCAAATTAAAATTATTGATAATTTATCAAATTCAAATATTGGTGAATTTAAAAAATTAAAAAATTTTTATATAGTAAATATTAATTCAAATATAAGTAGTAATAAGCATGGAATTTTTCTTTATAAAGGAGATATTTTAAATAAAAAATTATTAGATAACACCTTAAAAAACATAGATGTTGTAATTCACCTAGCAGCGAATACTGGTGTTGAATTATCAATTTTGAATCCTATAAAAGATCTTAATAAAAATATTTTAGGAACTCTTCTACTTTTAGAGTATGGTAAAAAACATAAAATTAAAAAATTTATATTTTCATCAAGTAATGCTGTTGCTGGTGAAACAAACACAAAAATAAGTGAAAATACAGTCACAAAACCAGTTCATCAATATGGTGTTAGTAAATTAAGTGCGGAAGCTTATATATATGCATATTATAAATTGTATAATATGAATACTGTAATACTTAGATTTAGTAATGTTTATGGACCAGGCAGTATCAAAAAAAATAATTTAATTCCTCTTTTTATAAAAAAAATTTTAAATCATCAAACTTGTTATATTAATGGATCAGGGAATCAGACCAGAGACTTTATCTATATTGATGATTTATGTAATGCTATTAATTGCTGTGTCATTAATAAAAATATAGCAGGTCAAATCTTTCAAATTGCATCTGGTAAACAAATTAGTGTAAATAAAGTTACAAAATTAATTACTAAAAATATTGAAAAACTAGGAATTTATAATCCTAAAATAAGGTATACAAATTCGAGAAAGGGTGATGTGGCTAAAAACTATTCTAATATAGATAAAGCACAATTACTTTTGAAATGGTCACCAAAAATGCATTTAAACTTAGGAATAAGTAATACAATAAATTTCTTTTTAAATGAAAAAAAAATTTAAAATAGCAAATATTATTGAAGAAGGTTTTTTAGGAGGTCCACAAAAAAGAATAATTAATACTTGTAATTTTTTGAATAAAAAATTTGAAACTACAGTAATATTACCATCTAAAAATTCAAATAAATTTGAAGATTTGCTAATTGCAAATAATATTAAATATAAACTCTTGAATATAAATAAACTTTCACTTAATTTTTTTTTATTTTTAAAATATATTTTATTTTTTTTTATCGATATTTTAAAAATTTACTTTTATTTAAAAAAAAATAATTTTGATATCGTACATATTAGTGGCGGTGCATGGCAAATTAAGGGGGTTATAGCAGCAAAATTAAATAAAAATAAAATATGCTGGCAATTAAATGATACATACTTACCATATATATTAAGAATTCAATTTAAATTATTACATTTACTAGCAGATAAATTCATATATTCTTCTTACAAAACAAAAAAATATTATTCTAATATTATAAATGAAAATCACTCCTATTCTATTATACCTTCAGGGGTTAATACTCAATATTTTAACCCAAATTTAGAATATCAACTAGATAAAAATCAAGAAAAATTATTTAAAAATAAATTTGTTGTAGGCATGGTCGCAAATATAAATCCAATAAAAGGTATTGAAGATTTTCTAATGATAGCAAATGAATTTAAAAAAAATAGTGAATTAAATTTTGTATTAGTATGTCAAGTACCTTTGAATCAAATAAAATTATTTAATAAGTTTATAAAAATGAAAAAAGATTATCAAATACATAATTTTTATTTTTTAAAATCTACTGATGATATAAGAACTATCCTTAATAAAGTAAATTTATATTTATGTTTGTCAAATAGTGAATCATCTCCTGTTGCAGTTTGGGAGGCTCTAAGTATGGAAAAAGCAATACTATCTTATGATGTTGGTGATGTAGCAAAATATGTAATTAACAACTTGAATGGAAAAATAATAGATAGATCGATAAAGAGTGCTGTAAGTAATATTAATGAATTATATAATGATAAAATTCGTTTAAGAAAATTTAGTAAAGAGTCTAGAATAATTGCAAAAAAAGAATTGGATATTAGTTTTTCAGCAAATAAATTAAATAACTTATATGATTCTTTATTATTAAATATAGTAAAAAATTAATTTATGAAAGAAATTAATGGAGATAACAAATTAAATTTTAAAAATAAGATATTATATTTTTTAATTAATTCACGTAAATTAATCAATATAACCAAAACAAAAATAAAAAGTACTAGTTACAAAGTAAATAATTTTGATCATCTTTTACTAAGCAATAATCCCTCTCCAAGTAGATACCTACAAAGCTATTATATCAAAAATGAAATCAAAAATTTTAATAAAAAAATTATAAACGTTTTAGATGTTGGTTGTGGTAATAGTGAAGTTTGTAAACTTCTAGAACAATCAGGTTTAAATGGTAACTATACAGGTGTAGATATAAAAAATTATTATGATAATAGTTTAGGTAAAAATAATTTTAAGAAAAAATTTATCCATGGTGATATAATTAAGAAAAATTTTGATGAAGAATTTGATTTAATAATATCTAATTCTGTAATGGAACATATAAAAAATGATAAATTTGTTTTTAATAAGTTGCAAAAAAATTTAAATTTAGGTGGTTTTCAGATACATTTAGTACCATCAAGATTTTCACTTTTTTTATATTTATTTCATGGATGGAGGCAATATTCTTTACTAGAAGTAGAGCAAAAATTAGGTGATAAAGTTGAAGTTATATTTCTAGGAGGGTTTTTTACATTTTTGCTTCATCTAGGTTTTATTACTTTACCTAATTTACTATTTAAAAAGGATTTAAGAAAAAAATTTTCAAATTTATATTCATTTCTTTTGCAAAAAAATATTTTATTAGATAGATACTTACCTTTCTTATTTACAACGATAATTATAAAACAATATGCAAAATAAAAAAAAATTAATATTTATTCAATTTAATGAAATAAATTTTGATTTACTTGAAAAATATTGTGATAAATATAATTTTTTCTATTTAAAAAAAATACTAAAAATGAATGATATAAGAACGGTATCAGAAAATAAATATGAATTTTTAGAACCGTGGATACAGTGGTTATCAGTATACACAGGCAAAAGTGCTAATGAACATAAAATATTTAGATTAGGCGATGTAAAACAATTAAGAAATACTAATTTAATTTTTGAAAAAATAGAAAGCAAAGGATTCTCTGTTGGCTGCATAGCTCCTATGAACGCCACAAATCAATTAAAAAAACCATCATATTTTATTTCTGATCCTTGGACAAATACAATGAATGATAAATCATATTGGAGTAATAAAGTAGCAAAACTAATAAATAAATTAGTTAATAACAATTCATCAGGAAAAATATCTTTAATTGATTTATTGAATTTTTTATTTGTTATTATTAGATTTACTAGGTTATCTAAATATAAATTATTGATTTCAGTAATATTTAAATCAATTAAGAGAAAATGGCATAGAGCATTATTACTCGATTTTATTCTAAATGAAATTCATATAAATTATTTAAAAAAACACGAACCAAATTTATCAAGTATTTTTTTTAATGCTGGTGCACATATTCAACATCACTATTTGTTTTTTTCAGAATTTAATAAATCAAATCTGCAGATAAATGTTTCTTGGTATCTAAACAATAAATATGATCCAATTTTTGATATTATGAAGTTTTATAATCAAATATTTAAAGATTACTTTAATTTTTTTAATTCAGATCTTTTAGTTGCGACTGGCCTTAGTCAAGAACCATTAAAAAAATTAATTTTTTATTATAGGCTTAAAAATCATGATAATTTTTTAAACAAAATAAAAATTAATTATCTTAATGTTTTACCAAGAATGTCAAGAGACTTCCTTATAAACTTTTCGAATGAATATGATGCAAAAATTGCTGAAAATATATTTAAAAAAGCATTTGAAGTAAAATCTAAATCCTCAGTATTTGAAGAAGTTGACAATAGAGGAAAAAGTTTATTTATTTCTCTTACTTATGGTGATGAAATTAAAAAAGATATGCAAATAATGATCAATAATTCTAAATTAAATTTTTATGAATATGTCAATTTCGTCGCTATAAAAAATGGTTTACACAATGGAAAAGGCTACTTATATCATAATGATAATTTTCATATAGATTCACATAAAAAAGAAATTAATATAAGAGAATTATATAATCATATTGAAAATTATTTTATTTAATAATGAATCTTGAAAAATATTTCTTAGTCTTTATATTTACTTTTTTAATTTTTTATATTTTATATACTCTTTCAAAGCATTTGAATCTTTTGGATTTGCCTGAAAAAAGGAAAGTTCATAATAAACCTGTGCCTTTTGTAGGCGGATTAATTATTTTTTTATCAATAGTTTTTTCTTCATTCATATTTAATTATAATTATTTTTTTAATTATTTAATCTTTACTTCATCACTTATAATTATTATTGGTTTTATTGATGATAAATACAACTTAAGTCCTTATACAAGATTATTTTTTCAATTTTCAACATGTTTTATAATGTTTGGCTCTGGATTAATGATTACAAATCTTGGTAGTTATTATTTACTAGGCACTATAGAATTAAATATTTTTTCATATTTATTTACTGCTTTGTCAATTGTGATACTTATAAATGCATTCAACTTTATTGATGGAATAGATGGTTTGTGTGCTGGTATGTTTATTTCAAGCTTAATATTATTATTAATTTTTTCTTATTTTGAGTCTAATAAAAATTTTTATGAATATTCGTTTATTTTTAATATTTTAATGGTTACTTTAATTTTTCTAATATTTAATATTTTTTCCAATAAACTTAAAATTTTCTTGGGAGACTCTGGTAGCATGCTTTTAGGTTTATTTTTGGGTTGGTTAATAGTTTATTATACTTCTGAAAAGGAAAGTTTTCATCCGGTTTTAGCATTATACGTTATAAGTTATCCAATATTTGATTTCTTAACTGTTTTTTTTAGAAGATTATTTTATGAGAAAAAAAACCCAATGTTATCTGATAAATTTCATTTTCATCATTTATTATTATCTAAATTATATTCTCATAAAATTGTATCATTAATCTTGAACTCGTTTAACATTATTATTGGATTGAGTGGTTTTATAATTTACAATTTTTATGGAAGCACAATATGTTTTTTTAGTTATATAATTATGCTATTGCTTTATAATTTATTATATTATAAATTATTTACAATACATATTTAAGTCAATATTGCTAAAATAATAAAATGTATCATGTAAAAAATTATATAAACGGAAGATTAACTGAAACTTCCTCTAAAAGTAATATTGATATTTTTAATCCCTCCACTGGCGAGATAATTGGTAAAGTCGTTAATTCTAATCATAATGATTTATTAGAAATGATTGAATTTGCAAAAAAGGCTCAAGTTACATGGTCAAATTTTACACCTTTAAAAAGATCTAGGATTATATCAAAATACAAAAACCTAATCGAAGAGAATATCGAAGACCTTGCAAAACTTGTGTCAATTGAACATGGTAAAACTTTAGATGATGCAATCGGATCTGTTACAAGGGGATTAGAGGTTGTAGAATTTGCGTGTGGTATACCACATTTGTTAAAAGGAGAATTTTCACTTAATGTAGGAACAAATATTGATTCATATTCTTTTAGACAGCCACTTGGTATTACCGCTGGTATAACTCCATTTAATTTTCCAGCTATGGTCCCTATGTGGATGTATCCTATTTCAATTGCTTGTGGAAATTCATTTATCTTAAAACCATCCGAAAAAGACCCCTCATGCTCAATTAAATTGGCAGAACTATTTTCTAAAGCTGGTTTACCGGACGGAGTCTTTAATGTAATTCATGGCAACAAAAATATAGTTGATTTAATTTTAGAAAATAAAGATATTTCATCAGTAAGTTTCGTAGGTTCAACTCCAGTTGCGAAGTATATATATGAAAAGTCCTCTAAATATGGAAAAAAAGTTCAATCTTTAGGAGGAGCAAAAAATCATTTATTAGTTATGCCAGATGCAAATTTAGATCAAGCAGTGGATGGCATAATTGGAGCAGCTTTTGGCTCTGCAGGAGAAAGATGTATGGCTGTTTCAGTTGCAGTTGCTATAGGTGATATTGCTGATAATTTAGTTGATAAAATAAATACAAAATCTCAAAATCTTAAAGTTGCCCCATGGACTGATTCAGAATCTCAGATGGGACCTGTAATATCCAAAGAACATAAAGAAAAAATAATTAGTTATATTGATAGTGGTATAAATGAAGGTGCTAAATTAGTATTAGATGGAAGAAAAATAAATATTCAAGGTTATGAAAATGGTTATTTTTTAGGACCAACTATATTTGACAGTGTGAAAACTAATATGAAAATTTATAAAGAGGAAATATTTGGTCCAGTCTTATCAATAGTGAGAGCTAAAAATTATGAAGAAGCAATAAATATAGTAAATAATCATGAGTTTGGTAATGGTACTTCAATTTATACTTCAGACGGAGAAATAGCGAGGCATTTTACAACAAACATAACAATTGGAATGGTGGGTGTTAATGTTCCAATACCAGTACCCATGGCCTTTCATAGTTTTGGAGGATGGAAAAACTCATTATTTGGAAGTAATGCTATGCATGGTATTGAAGGGGTAAATTTTTTTACAAAGTTAAAAACAATAACAAGCAGATGGCCAAAATCTATAAAATCAGGCCCTGAGTTTAAAATGCCAACAAATTAATTGATGTATATTTTACTAACTGGTTGTGGAGGTTTTATAGGTTTCCATTTAACTCTTAAATTATTAAAAGAAAATAAAAAAATTAAAATAATTGGAATAGATAATCTAAACTCATATTATTCTAAAAAATTAAAAGATGAAAGAATTAAAATTTTAAAAAAAAATTCAAGATTTAATTTTTTAAAATTTGATCTTATAAATAAAAAAAAATTATCAAATGTTTTCAAAAAATATAACTTTAAATATGTAGTCCATCTTGCGGCACAAGCTGGAGTGAGGTATTCTTTTAGTAATCCTCAAAAATATTTAAATTCTAATATATCAGCATTTAGCAATGTTATTGAACTTTGCCGTACGAATGGAGTTAAAAACTTTTTTTTTGCTTCTTCAAGCTCAATTTATGGTAATCAGCGTAATTTTCCAATTAATGAAGAAGCTCAACCAGAGCCAGTGTCTTTTTATGGGGCAACAAAGTATTCAAATGAAATAATTGCCTATTCTTATAGTAATAATTATTTTTTTCAATGTACTGCATTGCGTTTTTTTACAGTCTATGGTCCGTATGGTAGACCTGATATGGCGTTGTATAAGTTTGTAGATTTAATTAAAAAAAATAAAAAAATAGACGTATTTAATTATGGAAATCATATGAGAGATTTTTCATATATTGATGATATTGTAAATGCTGTAACAAAAATTATTAAGTACAGATTAAAAATTAAAAACAAAAAAAATTTTATGACTTTTAACTTAGCTAAGGGTAAATCTCAAAAACTCATTAATTTTATAAAGGAGATTGAATTAAATTTAAAAACAAAAGCTAGAATAAATAATATTGAATTTCAAAGAGGTGATGTATTAAAAACACATGCAGATATCTCAAAATTAAAAAGACATACTAATTTTAAGGCTAAAATTGATATTAAAGAAGGTATTAAAAATTTTATAGAATGGCATAATTCTTTCCACAAAAGTAAATAAAATGTATATTCTTGGAATTAATGCATATCATGCTGACTCGTCTGCTGCTTTGATAAAAGATGGAGAGGTTATTTGTGCAGTAGAAGAGGAAAGATTTAATAGAATAAAGCATTGGTCAGGTTTTCCAATTCAATCTATTAAATACTGTATTAGTAAAGAAAATTTAGAAATTAATAATTTAGATTTTATAACTATTAATTCAAATAATTACTCTAATATTTTTAATAAAATTTTTTATAGTTTTTCAAATAAGATGTCTTTTGAATTTTTATTAAGTCAAGTTAAAAGACGACGAAAAAAAAATAAAATAAAAACTGATTTATTAAATAGCTTTAGTTTGAAAAAACTAAAGCCAAAAATATGTAAGATAGATCATCATATTTCTCATATATCATCCTCTCTTTTTTGTAGTAATTTTGATGAAGGATCATTTATTTCTATTGATGGTTTTGGAGATTTTTCTAGTTCTGTAATTGGCGAATTCAGAAATAATGAATTCAAAATATTTAATAAAGTTTTATATCCTAATTCTGCAGGTATTTTATACCAAGCTTTGACTCAATATATAGGTTTTAAGAAATATGGAGATGAATATAAAGTTATGGGTTTATCAGCATATGGTAATAATGATCTAAAAACAAAACTAAAGGAAATTATAACTCTTAAAAATGATGGTTCTTTTATGTTAAATTTAAAATATTTTGACCATCAAAAAAAAATCATTGATACAAATTGGACAAACGGAACACCCGAATTTTTTGATTTGTATAATAAAAAAAATTTAGAAGATTTAATCGGTTTTCCCCCTAGAAAAAATAATGAAAATTTAGATGAAAAATATATTAATTTGGCTTTTGCAACTCAAAGTTTATACGAAGATATATTTTTTAATTTTTTAAAAAGTTTAAATAAAAAATCTAA
>MDTG01419011.1_pt1 | contig 27625 bp, 28 predicted proteins | sample 811421 | NCBI WGS metagenome assembly MDTG01 (sample SAMN05326645, study PRJNA326480) | marine metagenome | isolation source: seawater | place: Pacific Ocean: South East | collected 2011
TCAATTTGTAAAGAAATAGGTTATCCTGTTTTAATTAAAGCAGCTGGAGGTGGAGGTGGAAAAGGTATGAAAATTGTAGAAGAAGAGAGTAAATTGGAAAGTTTATTTTTCACTGCTAAATCTGAAGCAAAAAAATTTTTTAACAATGATGAATTATATATAGAAAAGTATTTTAAAAATCCGAGACACATTGAGGTTCAAGTTATGTCTGGTAAAAATAAAACTGTTCACTTAGCTGAGAGGGATTGTTCAGTGCAAAGGAGACATCAAAAATTAATTGAAGAAACACCAAGCCCAGTATTAACTGACAAAATAAGAAATGACCTTTTTGAAAAAACTGTAAAAATGGTAGAGCAAATAAATTATGAGGGAGCTGGAACTGTGGAATTTATTTATGAAAGCGGAAAATTTTATTTTCTTGAAATGAATACAAGAGTTCAAGTTGAACATCCAGTAACCGAAGTTCAAACTGGAATTGATATAGTTAAAGAACAATTATGGATTGCTTTCACAGGAAATACTGCTTTAAAGCAAAGTGATATAAATCCAAGAGGCCATACTATTGAGTGTAGAATAAATGCAGAAAATCCAGCATTAGATTTTCAACCAAGCCCTGGAACTATTACTGTTTGTCATCAACCATCAGGTTTTAGAACTAGAGTAGATGGGTCTATTTTCCAAGGTTGTAAAATTACACCTTATTACGACAGTTTAATCGCCAAAGTGATTTGTAAAGGAAGAAACAGAACTGAAGCAATTCAGAGAACTTTAAGATCTCTTGATGAATTTGTTTTAGAAGGTATCACAACTACTATAGATTTACATAAAAAAATTTTAAACCACAAAAAATTTATTGACTCTAATTTTGATACTAATTGGCTTGGAAAAGAAAAATTTTATTAAACATTGTTACAATTTAATAATTGTAAATCGTAAATAGCGTGATCAAACGGAGTTAAACTTGGATCAGATGCAAAAGTCCATCCATTAAATATAAATACTTTTTCATTATCATTTTTTGTCAAATCTTTGACTTGCATGTAAGCAACACTATCAATTATATTGTTAATTTTTACTTTACCGCACTTTAAAATCTTTATCTCTAAGGGCCCAAATTTTTTACTTTCATTAAGATTTACAACCAACTTGGAAGATTTAGCAGTAATTTTGTCAAGTCCTATTAAAATTGCTTGAGATGATTTTAGGACTAAAGAATCTTTTTTTTCTTTTAAATCTTGGTTAGACAAAGTTTTATCACTATCTTCCTCTAATTCTTCAAAGCTCGGTTTAATTTTTTCGATATTTATTAAAGGAGAAGTTGTTATTTTATCCTGTGCATTCAAAAAACTTAATGAAAGGAAAAATATTATTATAATTTTATTTCCAAGTTTCATATTTTTTTTTTATTTCGTTTTTCCTTATTTTCACTGGCTTATAACTATTAGTAGTTCCAGTTTGATTTTCTAAATGTTTTTTTTGCCATGGGTATTTGTTGGTAATTTTGTCTGGAACCTTGTCAATTGTATGGTGCATCCATAAATACCAATCAGATGTAATCTTAGTGGCTTCAATATTGTTAGAATAAACAACCCAGCGCTCGTCTTTTTTGTTTCTGTAATATTTATTTCCGTACTCATCTGAACCAACATATTTACCAAAAAACAATGTTTTTAAAAAAGTTCCGAAAGTTTGTCTATTCCACCAAGTAAAAATAATTTTAAAGCTCATAATTAAAATTTAAAATCCACACAATTCTTAATTGTATAATTATGTAATAGACACCTTATACAATTAATATATATCTAAATAAAGAGATTCCATAAATTTTATGAAAAAATATATTGTTGAAACTTATTATACCTGCACTTTTAAAACTATTCATAAGCTAAATAATTTAGACGATGCTGAATTATCTAAAATTGATCAAAGAACTGACGGCCAAGTAGAAGTTATAGATGTAAAACTTAATAACCGAAAAACTAAAAAAATTGGCAGTAAAAGTGATAAAAAGTTTAACGATAACAAAAAAGATGAATCTTTTCCTGATAACATCGTAAATAAAATTAAAAACCAAAAAAATGATCAAAACAGTAACACAATAAATTTAAAGTTTAAAAGTAATGACAGGTTCAAAATGCCTGATAGAAGAAAAGGATATATTCAGAAAGCTCAAATAGGTGACCACAAAGTCTACCTTCATACTGGAGAGTACGATGATGGCAAAATAGGGGAAATATTTATAGATACAAATAAAGAGGGAGAACTAGTTAAGGCAATGATGAATAATTTTGCTATAGCTATTTCTTTAGGTTTACAGTACGGAGTTCCACTTGAAGAATATGTTGATGCATTTATTGATACTAAATTTGAACCTTCTGGTAACGTTATAGGCAATGATAGAATTTTAAGCGCATCGTCAATACTTGATTATGTTTTTAGAGAACTAGCTATCTCTTACTTGGGCAAGGAGGATCTAGCCCATACACCCTCCATAGCAAGTACAAAAAATATAGATAATGAAAGTGGAGATGACAAATTTCTTAAAATTGTTAAAAATATTACTTCAAAAGGTTTTGTGAGAAGTAATTATGAGGAGAAATTAGTAGATCTTTCTGACGTAAGGATAAATCTTAAAACAAAAAATTAATTTTTTTTAAGATCTTTTTTAATGCTCAGTTCTTTTAATTGAGACTCATTTACATCTGATGGGGCTTGCATCATTAGATCTTGTGCATTTTGATTCATTGGAAAAAGAGTTACTTCTCTAATATTCTCTTTGCCTGCAAGCAACATAACGATCCTATCAATTCCAGGAGCTATTCCTCCATGAGGTGGGGCTCCATAACTGAATGCATTAATCATTCCACTAAACTTTTCATCTACGTCTTTTTTACCGTATCCAGCTATTGAAAATAATTTATACATTAATTCTGGAAGATGATTTCTAATTGCCCCAGATGAAAGCTCAACACCGTTGCAAACGATATCGTATTGGTAAGCCTTAATATCTAGTGGTTTTTCAAAATTTAATTTCTTTACATCTCCTTGAGGCATTGAAAAAGGATTGTGACTGAAAACAATCTTTTTTAAATTTTCATCAAACTCATACATTGGGTAATCTACTATCCAACAGAATGCAAATTTTTCTTTATCAATAATATTTAAATCCTTAGCGATTTTATTTCTAGCTATAGAAAGAATGTTTTCTATTTCTTTTTTTATTCCGCACGCAAGAAAAATACTATCTCCTATCTCAGCGTTGCATTTTTTCATGATATCTTTAATGGCATCCTCACTAAAAAATTTTCCCACTGGTCCCTTAGCTTTAATTTCTCGATCTTTCTCAATCGTAAAATATGCCAGCCCTGATGCACCCTGATCTTTTGCCCACTTATCAATATTATCAAAAAAACTTCTAGGTTTTTCTTTAGTATTTTTTGTCACTATGGCTCTTACTATTGAGCCAGTATTTACTAATTTTTTAAAAATTTCAAATTTTACATCATCTCTCTTAAATAAATCGGTCAACTCATATATTATTAATGGATTTCTTAAATCAGGTTTGTCTGTACCATATTTTCTCATGGCTTCCTCATAAGGAATTCTTTGAAATTTTTCATTTAAAATCTCTTTTGATGAAAATTTTTTGAATAAATTTACCATTAGTTTTTCGACAACTTCAAAAACGTCTTCCTGTTCAACAAACGACATTTCTAAATCTAGTTGATAAAATTCTCCTGGGCTTCTATCTGCTCTTGCATCTTCATCTCTAAAACACGGTGCAATCTGGAAATATTTGTCAAAACCAGAAACCATAATTAATTGTTTAAATTGTTGTGGCGCTTGCGGTAAAGCATAAAATTTTCCTGGATTTAACCTACTCGGAACTAAAAAATCCCTTGCCCCCTCAGGGCTTGAGGAAGTTAAAATTGGAGTTTGATATTCTAGAAAACCTAATTTTAACATTTCTGCTCTAATAAAAGAAATCACCTTAGATCTCAAAATTATATTCTTGTGCATTTCTTCTCTTCTTAAATCTAAGAACCTATATTTTAATCTTATTTCCTCAGGATAATCTTGATCACCAAAAACTGGCATCGGTAATTCTTTAGCGTTTGATAAAACTTCCACAGATTCAATTGAAACTTCTATTTTTCCTGTTTTTAAGTCTAAATTTTCTGTGCCACTTGATCTTTTAAGAACTTTTCCACTTATTTTAAGAACTGACTCTGGTTTTGTTTTCTCTAAAATTGAAAACAGGTCATTATTATTTTCAATAACACACTGTGTCATTCCATAATGATCGCGTAAATCTATAAATAGCAAATTTCCATGGTCTCTTTTTCTATGAAGCCATCCTGAAAGTGTAACGTTATTATTAATTTCTTTTTCACTTAACTCTGAGCAATTGTGAGATCTATATTTATTCATTGGTTTAATACTTTTTTTATTAGATTAATATTAATTGATTTTCCAGTAGATAAAGATAATTCGTCAACTTCTTTTAGAAATTTAAACATTTTTTCATATGATCTTTCTACATTATTGATTATGAAGTCTGATATTTTGGGATTAATATTTATTTGTTTATCTGATAATGTCTTTGAAATAATTACCTTTAATAAATCATCTGTAGGTAGTTCAATCCCTATATATAAAAAACTGTTTATTCTGGATTTTAAATCTTTAAGACTAAAATCTAAATTTTTAATGGACTCAATAGTATTGATCAAAATAAAATTTTCTAATTGTTTTGACTGATTTAAAATCGAGTATAGCAATTTTCCATCAACATTTTTATCAAAATTATCTATTATTAGACAATTATAGTGGTTTAAATCTTTGATGGTGTTATTACTGATATCTTTAGCATCAATTAATTTTATTTTGTCAATTTTTTTTTCAAGTATTTTCGCTAGATGAGTTTTACCTGAACCAGAAGCTCCAAATATATTTAACCATTTCCCAGGCCAAGCTGGCCAACTCTCAATAAGCTTATAAGCAGAAAAATTATTACTGGATATAAAAAAGTCTTGTTCATAATATTTTTTTGAAAATGGGAATTTAAATATTAATTGACTCATATTATAATGTTTTGATAACCCATTGATCGTTTATTAATTTTAGATCAATATTCTCTCTTTTCAATTGATTAATAATTTTTTCAAGCTTACCGAGATACTTAATTCTTAAATTCATATAATCTTTATTAAATTCTTGCACAAAGACTTTTTCTACAACTTCAACATTTTTAATTCTTGAATTTAATTTAACTAGATCACTCTTTTTATTCAGATCTAATTTAACATTTAAAAATGAAGGTGTTCTAATATCGATCAAATTTTCTAATTTAACTAGATTTGTCAGTTCTTCCTTAGTTTCATTGATTATTTTGTTGTACTTATTATTTATATCTAAATTTAATTTTTTGAAATTTAAACTTTTTGAAATATTTTTTTTTTGTATTACCGTCTTTATGTAAACTTTTTCCTTTCCAGAACTATCATCTTCGATTAAAATTAATGCTATATTTTTATTTGGGTACTCTTTGAATAAATTTTTTAAATTTAAATTCATTAAATTATCTTTACTTCTGTTTATATTTTGAATAATTTCAATATTCTCTAGAAGCAATAAATTTTCTATTAGGTCATTTTCCTCATTTTGGTTCCAATTTTCATAAAAATAATTATTGTTAAAAACAAATATCTCGTCATCTTTTATCAATACAGGTAAAATGTATATCTCTTTATCGGTAATTTCAGAGTATAAAATTTCTCTTTTAAAAAATAAATTGTGGATTTTATCCTTGTCAAAAGTGACATTAAAATTAACTTTATTCTCTTTTTGTTTTTTATCTGATATATCCGCTACTTGATAATATGTTACCAGTTTTTTGATTGAAGGAAGATCTAGATTATTTAATTTTTCTCTATCTTCTTTTAACAAAATTTTGAAAATTAACTGATCAAAACCTTTTTTTATAGCCTGATTTGCTAACGCGTTATTCGTAATATTTTCTTTTTTTTCTAATTGAATATTATTAACATTAAAAGTGTTATTGTCAGAAAAAACGGTTCCAGTTTTAAAAAAAATAATTAAAATGTAAATAATTTGTTTGTTCAATTTCATAAAAAATAAATATTAGTATATAAATGAAAAAAAATATTAACAGTTATAAAAAGAGCGGTGTTAACATTTCTTTAGCTAATAAATTAGTTAAACATATATCTAATATATCAAAAAAAAATGTCAAAAAAACGAGGATAGCATCTAAAAAAGATGTAATTGGAGGTTTTGGTTCTTTATTTGATATTAGTAATTTAAAAATAAAAGACCCAGTAATAGTATCTTGCACTGATGGTGTTGGCACTAAAATTGAATTAGCCAATAAATTTAAAAAATTTGATACTATCGGTATTGATTTAGTTGCTATGTGTGTAAATGACTTAATCGTCCAAGGTGCTAAACCCTTATTTTTTTTAGATTACATTGCAGTTGGTAAATTAGATTTAATTAAAACAAAAAAAATTTTAAAAGGTATTTTCAAGGGTTGTAAAATCTCAGATTGTGAATTAATTGGAGGCGAAACAGCGGAAATGCCAGGCGTTTATTCTAAAAATAAATTTGATTTAGCTGGTTTTAGTGTCGGTATAGTTTCAAAGAAAAAAATTTTAGATAAAAAAAATATTAAAAAAGGTGATATAGTTTTAGCTATTCCATCAAATGGAATACATTCAAACGGTTATTCACTTGTAAGATCGATTTTAAAAAAAATAAAAATATCTAATACTTTAAAAAAAGAACTTTTAAAGCCAACAAAAATTTATACTAAAGAAATAATGAAATTGACAAGAAAGAGGCTTATTAATGCGGCCGCACATATTACAGGTGGAGGATTAATTGAGAATTTACTTAGATCCGTTCCAAAAAAATTAACTTTAAACATTAATCTCTCAAAAATTAAAATAACAAGTATTTTTAAATGGTTGAAAAAAAATAATATTTCAGATCAAGAAATGATACAAACTTTTAATTGTGGGGTAGGTTTTTGCTTAATTGTATCAAGAAAAAATATTCTTGAAATAGAAAAAATTTTTCCTAAAAAATTTAGACCCTATCAAATTGGTTTTATCTCAAAAGATAAGCATAAAATAAATTTATCAGGATCTTTAAGATGGTAAAAAGGAAAACCTGTGTGTTTATATCAGGTCAAGGATCTAATCTTAAAAATCTTATTATTCGATCAAGAGATAACAATTTCCCAATTAAAATAAGTTTAGTAATTTGTAATAATCAAAAGGCTCATGGAATAAATTACGCAAAAAAATACAAAATACCTTATGTATTTATTAATTCCTCTTTTCAAAATTATGAAAATAAAATTTTTCTCAATTTAAAAAAATATAATATATCTTTTATTTGTCTTGCTGGTTATATGAAAATTATTTCATCTAAACTTATCAAAAAATATCAAAGTAGAATTATAAATATTCATCCATCGCTTCTTCCAAAATTTAAAGGTTTGAATACCTTTTCAAGGATGCTACAAAGCAAAGAAAAAAAGGCTGGTTGTACAGTTCACTATGTAAATGAAAAATTGGATGGTGGAAACACAATAATACAAAAAGAATTTTTTATTAGTGATAATGATAACGAAAAAACACTAAAATACAAAACACAAAAATTAGAGTATAATGCTTTCCCTGAGGCTATTATTAAAGTTTTCAGAAATACTTAATTTTTAAAAAAAAAATCGATTTCCTGTTTTGCATTCTCCGGTGAGTCTGAACCATGAACAGAATTTTTATCAATTGAAATACCAAATAACTTTCTAATAGTATTTTCTTCTGCGTCTTTAGGATCTGTGGAGCCCATAATTTTTCTATTATAAGCTATCGCGTTTTCACCTTCTAAAATCATTACAACTATAGGTCCAGAAGAAAGATAAATGCACAGATCATTATAAAAAGGCTTAGCTTGATGCACTTTGTAAAACTCGGCGGCCTCATCTTTGGTGAGATGAATTTTTTTACTTTCTTTAATTATTAAATTATTTTCTGTAAAAATTTTTTTGATGTCTTCTGTCAAACTTCTTTCAACCGCATCAGGTTTTATAATCGATAATGTTTGCTCTATTTTACTCATAGTATTCCTCTATTAACTGATTTAATAACCTTACTCCAAAACCAGTTGCACCTCTTGAATTCAAAGCACCACCATATTTTGAAAAGGCCATACCAGCTATATCTAAATGAGCCCACGGTGTTTTGTTTAAAATAAATCTTTGTAAAAATTGAGCAGCGGTTGTTGATCCAGCTCCACCAACATAATTAATGTTTTGTACATCAGCATTTTTTGAATCCATTAATTTATCGTAATTTTTATGTAAAGGCATTCTCCAAAGTTTTTCTTCAACTTTAAGCCCTGAATTTAAAATCTGACTTGAGAGTTTGTCATCATTTGAGAAAAGTCCTGCGTATTCAGAACCTAAACAAACTATTATAGCACCAGTGAGAGTTGCTAGGTCAATAATAAATTTTGGTTTAAATTTTTTTTCTGTAAATGTTAATGCATCGGCTAAAACTAATCTTCCTTCTGCATCTGTATTAAGAACTTCTATAGTTTTACCACTATAAGATTTTACAATGTCACCTGGTCTTTGAGCTACACCGCTAACCATATTTTCTACAAGACCTACTACACCAACTGCATTAATTTTTGCTTTTCTTAATGCCAAGTTTTTCATTAAACCAACAACGGCAGCTGAACCAGCCATATCATATGTCATATCTTCCATAAATCTAGCAGGCTTTAATGAATATCCACCAGTATCAAATGTTACTCCTTTTCCAACAAATGCTAATGGTTTTGAGTTATTATTTGCACCATTCCATTCCATTGTAATAAGATATGATCCTCTTATACTTCCCATACCGACACCAAGCAAAGCGTTCATGCCAAGTTTTTTTAATTTTTTTTGATCATAAATATTTACTTTTAAACCATCTTTTTTGAGACCACTTAATCGTTTAGCATATTCATCTGGATGTAATACATTTCCCGGCTCAGAAACTAAATCTCTTGCGTAAAAGGTTCCTTCCTCTAAAGCCTTAAATTTTAATTGATTTTGTAATGAAGGTTTATTTTTACTTCCAATAACGCTAATTGAAGTAAATTTCGAATTTTTTTTAGTTTTATATTTGTTGAACTCATAAGATTTCAATTTCAGCCCATGTAGAAAATACCCCAAAAAATTTTTATGATTACTTTCGATACTATCAGACTCTAGGAAGAACTCATTTCTCTTGCCGTAATTTACTTTTCCATAAAATTCAGCACCTAAATTTTCAATTTCAGAAGTTTTTAATTTATTTTTTGTTGATATTAAAACTATCTTTTTTTTTGAACTTACTTCGTAAACAAAGATATTTTTTTTTGTATCCCTTGTTTTAAGCAAATCATTTATATATGAAAACTCCTCATTGGATATAAATCTTTTTAAGTTACCGGTGCTAAACTTTTCATTTGTGAATAGTACTAGGTTGGAGTTAGCGCTAATTTTGGTTTTGTTTAAATAGTTAATTTTTATAGACATTGAGTTTTAGGTGCTCCATTTTGAGTTTATTTGGTTTATATGATCTAATATAGCATATTTCAAAGGTAAATTTAACATTGTTCACTCTTAAGTTGAATTTATTTATTGGATGCATTATCTATATACAATATTATCCAATGCTTCAAAACAAAATTTATCAAAATTACATAAAAGAAATACTAAAAATTTTTTTTACGATATTATTTGGGCTTACAGTTATTGCTTGGACAGTAAGAGCAGTAAATTTTTTAGATTTAATCGTTGAAAATGGATATTCATTATTAACATATTTTCAATATTCAACACTAAATATTTTAGGCATATTAACAAAATTTATCCCTTTATCTTTTTTACTAGCTTTAACAATATTTGTATTGAGACAAATTGAAGAAAATGAATTTGTAATTTTATGGACTTCTGGGGTAAAAAAAATTCAATTAGTTCACTTATTTTTTTTAATCTCCGTTGGCATATCGATTTTTTATCTATTGTTTTCTATTCTTATAACTCCATACGCATTAAATAAGTCAAGACAAACTTTAAGTAATGAAAAATTGGCTAATTTTTTACCTACCGTTAGAGTGCAACAATTCAGCGACTCTTTTACGGGACTTACATTTATTGTCGATGAGAAATATAAAAATCAAGTGAAAAATATTTTTTTACAGGATACTTCTAATGTACTTCAAAATATTTCAGTTTCTAAAAATAAAAAAAAAAATAATAACACTATAATAGCGCAAATAGGTATAATAGAAAAAGATAATCTTGTGTTATTAAATGGTCAAATAATTTCATCTGATACTACTGATAGAAAAAATGAAATTATAAATTTTGATCAATTAAATTTAAATTTAAATAATCTTAAAAATACAACAATTAAAGAACCAAAAATTCAAGAAACTTCAACATTAAAACTTTTAGATTGTTTAAATAAAAATTTTTTAAAATCTAATAATTGTAAAACAAATTTTAAGCAGGAAATTATCCCAATTCTTAATAGAAGAATTGTAATGCCACTTTTTATACCCGTAATTACTTTGCTTACATCACTACTATTAATTAAAAGAAAAAGCTTTTTTTTTAACAAGATATCAATCTTTGCTTACAGTTTTTTTATATTATTATATTCAGAATTAATTTTACGTTATACTGGACTTAACAGTTTTGTTAATGCCATATTTTTAATATCTCCAATTATGTTTGGAATTATTTTTTATTCTTATTTACGATTCAAATTTTCAAAAGAGTATATAATCAATGAACAGTATATTAGTTAAATACATGCTCAAAAATTACTTAAGTAATTTTTTAAAAATAGTGCTATTTTTTTATTGCTTTGGTGTAATACTCAACCTTTTTGAAGAAATTGAATTTTTTAAGGATCAAAATACATCACTTCTCACACCTTTGTTTTTAACAATTTTGTTTATTCCTGGTTTAATTTTAAAGTTATTACCATTCGTAATTTTTTTATCTAGTTTAAAATTTTTAATGGAGATGAGAAACAATAGAGATTTACTCTCCATCAAAGTGTTTGGATTTTCGAATATCAAAATCTTTTTTATTTTAGCTTTCACGTCTTTTATTCTTGGGTGGTTTATTTTGATATTTATTAGTCCAATTACATCATCTATGTCAAAGTATTACGAAAAGACAAAATCTTATTACTCTAAAGATATTGATCACCTTGTTTCATTTAATAAAAATGGATTATGGATAAAAGAAAATTTAGAACAAGGCCAACGAATTATTTCAGCAAAAAATGACAAGCCGAAATGGTTGAAGGATATCACTATATTCAATTTTGATAATGAATTTAATCTAAAAGAAAAAATATTTGCTGACACTGCTAATATTGAAAATAAAAATTGGATTTTAAATAATGTTACTTTTCTTAAAATTAAAGAAAAAGAGTCAGCTGAAATTAAGCTCGAACAAAAAGAAATAAACTCAATATATACATACGAAAAAATTACAAGCTTGTATAAAAATTTTGACACTATGTCATTTACCGAACTAATTATTAATTACGATAATTTAGTTACAAGGGGCTATAATAAAAAATTTCTTAATCAAACCTTGCACTCAATGCTTTCGATGCCATTCTTCCTTTCTATAATGACTGCTTTAGCGGCGATTTTAATGATGAACACTCTAAAACGAACTAAAAATGTTAAAATCATTATAATTGGCTTAATGACTTGTGTCTTAATTTACTATTTAAAAGATCTATCATTAGCCCTAGGTCAAACTAATAGGATTTCATTAACTTTAGCTGCTTGGGTGCCAATTATTGTTACATCAATTTTCAGTATAATAGGATTAATACAAATAAATGAAAAATAATATAATTCTAATTCTTTTATTTTTTTTTCTTACAAAGATCTCTTTTGCAGATGATTTTAGAATAGAAGCAAAAAATATAAAAATCGATAAAAAAAATCAAATTACCATATTTGAAAATGATGTAATTATTCAAGACAAGCAGAATATAATTAAAAGTGATTATGCAAAGTATGATAAACAAAAAAAATTTTTTGTACTAAGAAAAAATATTAATTTAAAAGATAAAAATGGTCACGAATTTAACGGTGAATACGCAACATTTGATAAAAATGAAGAAATTTTTATTACTGTTGGTAAATCAAATATAATTACATCACAAGGTTATATAGCTGAAACAGAAGATATGACAATTAATATTAAAAAAGGATTTGCTTCTACCAAAAAAAATTCTTTCATAAAAGACTTAGAGGGCAACTTAATAAATCTTGAAAATTTTGAATATCAAACTGATAATAATATTTTTAAATCAATAGGAAATATTGAAGTTAAAGACGTAAATAATAATTCTTACAATTTTAGTCAAATATATCTTAATGAAAAAAAAAGAGAATTAATAGGTACAGACTCTAAGGCATATTTAAATCCTGAAAATTTTTCGCATGATAAAAGAAATAAACCAAGAGTTTTTTCAAATGTTATAAATGTTAAGCCCAATCAAACTGAATTTCTAAAAAGTTCATTTACAATTTGTGATTATCGTAAAAACGACAAGTGCCCCCCCTGGGAATTGATTGCTGGAAAAATGAGACATGATAATAAAAAAAAAACAATTTATTATGATAATGCAATTATAAAGTTCTTTGACATACCAATTTTTTATATTCCAAAATTAGCTCATCCTGACCCTTCCGTTGAGAGAAGGTCCGGTTTATTAGTTCCATCGTACTCTGATACAAAAAATTTAGGATCAAGTTTAAATGTCCCTTACTATTGGGCCATTAGTGATAATAAAGATCTAACAATTAACAATAGATTATTTGCATCTGAACACCCGCTTTTTGTAGGAGATTACAGACACGTTTTCGAGGAATCAAGATTAGATATAAATTTTGGTTATACTGGAGGATATAAAAATGAAAGCTCAAAAAAAAAGAAAGGTGATAAATCTCATTTTTTTTCAAAATTTACAAAAAGATTTGAGAGAGACGAAATTGAAAATAATTTAGAATTAAAATTACAACATGTTTCTAATAGAAAATATTTAAAACTTTATAAAATAGATACAAATTTAGTAAATTATAATACCGGAACTTTAGAAAATTCAATTAACTTTTCAAGCTATGCAAGTGAAAAAAATTTATTCTTTGATCTCGAAACTAGTATTTTCACTTCTTTGGCTGATACATATAGCGATAAATATGAGTATTTTTTACCTAACATTTCGGTTACTAAAAGTTTATTTTCCGAAAATTATGGTTATGGAGATTTTAACTCAAATTTAAAAATACATAACTACGATTCAAATAAAACAGAAAAAATTTTTACCAATTCACTTAGTTGGAGTTTAGATCGTCCTTTCAATGAAAAAATATATAACGGCACATTATTAGCCCAGCTTAAAAATTTTAATTATGAGACAAAAAATATTAGTAAATTTAAAAAAGATGCTACCTCAGAATTTTATGGAGCAATTGGTTATCTTGCAAGTTTAGATTTATTTAAATCTGAAGATGATAGTAATCAATTTCTAAAACCAAAAATTCTCTTTAAAACAGCTCCAGAACATATGAAAAAAGAGAGTGGAGATTTTTATTTACATAACAAAAATATTTTTTCTTTAGATAGATTAGGTTCTAGTGGAAATATTGAAAGCGGAACAAGTATGACAATAGGCTTTGATTATGAAAATGTTAACGACGAAAAAGAACTAAATTTTTCTTTAGGGCAGATAATAAATGCAAAGAAATCAAACAAAAAAATGCCATCTAGTTCAAGTTTAGATAAGAGATTTTCAGACATAATAGGGAATATGAATTATACAAATAATAACAATTTTAATCTAAATTATGATTTTTCTTTAGATCAAAATTATAAAGAGACTAGTTTTAACAAAATTGATGCTGATTTTTATAACGATAATATAAATTTCAATATTAAATATCTTGATGAAGAAAAAGTATCTAGTAATACAGAGTATATTGCATCTTCATTAAAAATCAAAAAAGGGAATAATGGTTTATTTACTTTATCCAATAAAAGAAACTTAATTACTAATTCATCCGAATATTATAATTTAAGTTATGAATATATTAATGACTGTTTGAGAGCTGGCTTGGTTTATCGAAGAGAATTTTATGATGACTCTGAATTAGAAGCAGAGAATTCTTTAATGTTTAAAATTACACTAAGTCCATTTGGATCTTTATCTTCACCAAGTTTTAATGAATAAATGAAATTTTTTAGGGAAAAACTAATAATAATTTTATCAATAATTTTAATTACAGATAACAATATTGTTAGTGCATCAATAAAAAATAGTATTATTGCCAAAGTTGGTAATGAGATAATCACATCTTTTGAATTGGAAAATAAAATTAAAACAATTTTGTTTTTTTCAAGCCAAGAACTAAATCAAAAAAATGTAAACCAGGTAAAAAGTCAAGCTTTAAAATCATTGATTAATTCTAAACTTATGATTGAGGAATTAAAAAAATATAATTTTGATTTTCAAGATGTAAATACTGAAAAATATTTAAGCGATATATCTTCTAAAATGAACTTATCTAATTCAGAATTAACAAATTTATTTGAACTAAAGAAAATTGATTTTGATACTTATAATGAGGAAATTAAAATAAATTTAACTTGGCAACAATTTATTTATCAACTTTATTCATCAAAAGTAACAATAGATGAGAATCAAATTACAAGCGAATTAAACAAAATTATCTCTGAACAAAAGGTGTTAGAACAGTTTAAGCTTGCTGAAATTGAAGTAGATATATTAGACGAAAAAAAAGAGAATATCTTAGTAAAAGAAATTAAATCAAATATTATAGATAACGGTTTCGAAAATACAGCGAAAAAATATAGTATATCTAACACATCTTTAGACGGCGGAAATTTAGGTTGGGTTAGTTCTACTAGTTTGTCAGATATCATCCTTAGTGAACTAAAGAATCTTAAAGTTGGAGAGGTAACAAAACCTTTAAAAACATTTGATAAAATTCTTTTTTTAAAACTTATCGATAAAAAACAAATTTCAAATTTGGACAACATCAATCTCACAGAGTTAAAAAAATCTCTTGTAACATCGGCATCTAATCAAATTTTTGACATGCACTCAAAAAACCATTTATCTAAAAAGAAAAATATTACAATAATAAAAATTATTAATGAGTAAAAAAATTATAATATTTGCTGGAGACCCGAACAGTATTAATTCGGAAATAATTTACAAATGTTGGAAAAAACTTAACAAAAATATCAAAAGGAAAACTTACTTCATATCAAATTTTTATCTTTTAAAAGAACAATTTAAAAAATTAAAATACAAAATTAGAATTGATAAAGTAAAAAATATTAAAGAAAACGTAAACTCAAATAATATTAAAGTCATTGATATTAAACTTATTTTTAAAGATCCATTTAAAGTTAAAAAACATTATGCATCTAAATTTGTTAAAGACTCTTTAAATTTAATGCATAAAATGGGGTTAAATAAAAATGTAGTCGGGGTCATAAATTTGCCAATTAATAAAAATCTTTTAGATAAAAAAAATGTTGGAGTAACTGAATTTTTGTCCTCAAAGTGTAAAATAAAAAAAAATTCTGAGGCAATGTTAATTAAAAGTGATAAATTCTCTGTTAGTCCAATTTCTACTCATATTGACATTAAAAAGGTGTCGAAAACAATTAATAAAAGATTAATTTTAAATAAAACATCAACTATACAAAAATATTTAAAAATATTTTTAAAAAGAAAGCCAAGAATTGGTTTGTTAGGTTTAAATCCGCATAATGCAGAATTAAGGAAAAATTCTGAAGAAAAAAGAATAATAATACCTTCTGTCAAAAAATTAAAAAAAAGCGGTTTTAACATCAAAGGTCCAATGGTAGCTGATACGGTATTTATAAAAGATTATAAGAATTTTGATGTAATTATTGGAATGTATCATGATCAGGTTTTAGCTCCTTTTAAAACATTGTTTAAATTTGATGCGATCAATATTACTCTTGGATTGAAATACATTAGAGTTTCACCAGATCACGGTGTGGCTAAAAATTTAATTGGAAAAAATAAAGCAGATATAACTAGCACTTTAAAATGTTTTCATTTTCTTGATAAAATATAATGGGTTATGCAAAAAAATCTTTAGGACAAAATTTTTTAATTGATAAAAATATTATTAAAAAAATAATCAATTTATCAAAAATTAAAAATAGAAATATAATTGAAATTGGCCCTGGTGAAGGAGCTCTCACAGACGAAATATTAAAAAATAAACCTAGATTATTAATAGTAGTTGAAAAAGACTTTGAACTGTCAAAAAAATTAAGATCTAAATATTCAAATAACAAATTAATTAAAGTGATCAATAACGATATATTAAATCTTGATATAGAAAAACTTGTTCCAAAAAATGCTATAATTTTCGGAAATTTACCTTTTAATATTTCTTCACAAATTCTAGTCAAATTTATTAAGTTTATAGAATGGCCGCCAGAATACGCTGAGATCATCTTTATGTTTCAAAAAGAATTAGGAGAAAAAATTATTGGTAAATTTTCTACTCCAGGTTATGGCCGACTTTCGATATTGTCAAATTTTAGGTTAAAAGTGGTTAATAAATTTTTCGTTTCACCAAATTGTTTTCATCCAAGACCAAAAGTTACATCTATTGTCATTCATTTTAAGCCAAAAAATAAGAGTAAATTTAACATTCAAAAAATAAGCAATTTAGAAAAAGTAACAAATATTTTTTTTTCAAATAAAAGAAAGATGATAAATAAAAATCTAAAAAAAGTTTTAGGAAAAAGTCAGATCAAAACTATATCAAATTTAAACCTAAATGATAGGCCTGCAAATTTGAAACCTGAATTATACTACAAGATTACCGAATTATTTGAGAAAGGATAAACAATTATTTTTTTTGTTTAAAATTATATTTTCAATTTGTTTAAAACATGTCTCAAGATTTTTATTAATAACTATATAATCATAATCATTCCAATGTTTTATATCTTCTTCAAAAGAATTAAATCTTTTCTCAATTTCAATATTGGTATTTTGATTCCTTTTAATCAACCTATTTCTAAGTTCTTTTTTATCTTCAGTGATAAGAAATATCTTTATCAAATCTAAATTTTTGAATTTTGATAATTGTTTTGTTCCCTGCCAATCTATATCGAAAATAATGTCGTTGTTTATAATTGTTTTATCTACATTTTCTTTTAAAGTTCCATAGTAGTTTTCAAAAATTTTGGCATATTCGTAAAATTTATTTTTTTTAATTAATTCTTCGAATTCTTTAATAGAAATAAAAAAGTAATCTACCCCGTCTACTTCATTAGATCTTGGTGATCTTGTAGTATGTGATACAGAAATTTTAAAAGATTGATATTTTTGTTGTATCTTTTTCGTTAAGGTAGTTTTTCCTACCCCAGATGGAGACGATAAAATAACCATGATATTTTTCTTATCATGATGTCTCATTTTTCAAAATAAATTTAGCTAGATTTACTCTCAATAAATTTAATTGCATCACCAACTGTTAGAATTTTTTCTGCCTCACTATCAGAGATTTCAGAACCAAATTCTTCCTCAAAAGCCATAACAAGTTCTACTGTATCTAAGCTATCCGCTCCTAGGTCGTCTATGAAACTTGCTTCATCAGTAACCTTTTCTTCTTCAATACCTAAATGATCTGCAACTATTTTTTTAATCTTTCCTTTAATATCGTCTGACATGAATTCCTTTCATTTTATAATTTCTTATTAGATTAATAATAAGAATTGTCAAGCCATATACATCCCACCATTAACATGTATAGTTTCACCGTTAATGTATCTAGCCATATCAGATGCTAAAAAGGCTACGCAATTTGAAACATCTTCACCTGTTCCTAAATGACCTGATGGAATTTTACTTATTAAAATTTTTTTAAATTCTTCGTTAATTTTATCAGTCATGTCTGTCTTAATGAACCCAGGTGAAACGCAATTTATGTTAATATTCTTCTTTGCATATTCTAAAGATAGACTTTTTGAAAAAGCTATCATACCTGCTTTTGATGCTGAATAATTTGCTTGGCCTAAATTACCGGTATGTCCAACAATTGAAGTAATATTGATTATTTTACCATATTTTTTTTTTAACATTTTTTTTATTGCAAATTTACACATTAAAAAACTTGCTGTTAAATTTATATCTAATACTTTTTTCCAATCTTCCTCAGAAAGTCTAATTGAAATGTTATCTAATGTAATACCAGCATTATTGACTAAAATGTCTAAGCCATTTAATTTTTTTTCTATCTTGTTAATAAATTCTTCTATTTTACTATGATCATCTAATTTAAATTTTTCAGTATGAATATTTGAAAATTTTTTACTTAAAGTTAATAACTTTTCCTCATTAGTTCCTGTTGCAATTATTTCCGCTCCTAAATCATTAAATTTTTCTACCAAAGAGTTTCCAATACCTCCGGTTGCACCAGTGATTAAAACTTTTTTATTTTTTAAGTTCATTATGTATATTTTTAATATCAGCTATTGAATTAATTGAAAAGCAATTAGAATTTTTAATCGTTCTTTTAACCATTCCTGTTAAAGCCTTTCCTGGGCCTATTTCAAAAAAATTTTTAATGCCCGAATTAGACATATAAATTAAGCTCTCACGCCACTTTACAGTTGAATATATTTGTTCAATTAATAATTTTTTTATAATATTTGGATCTTTTTCAGTTTTTGCATTTACATTATTTATTATCTCAAAGGAAGGTTGTTTAAAATTTATTTTATCAATTTTATCTCTCAATTTTTCTGCTGCTGGCTTCATCAATGAACAATGGAAAGGAGCACTTACTCTTAATGGTATTGATTTTATTTTTTTTTCCTTAAGTGTCGACTGTAAATATTTTATTTTCAAAACATTACCACTAATAATCACTTGACCATCGGCATTATCATTCGCTATTTCGCAAACTCCCTCACTATTGTTATTCTTTTTAATTAATTCGTTAACTTCTTCTATTTTTAAACCAAGAACAGCTATCATGCTTCCCTCTCCTACTGGAACAGCTTCTTGCATAGCTTTACCTCTTTCGTGTAGCAAGTAAATTGCATCGCTAAACTCTAAAGAACCAGAAGAAACTAATGCACTGTACTCTCCTAAAGAATGTCCGGAGAAATATTTAAAATTTTTAAAGTTAATCCCAAACTCATTTTTTAATGTATGAAAAATTGAATAACTTACTGTTAAAATTGCTGGTTGAGTATTTTGAGTTAATTGCAATTTATCTTCTGGACCTTCTGTTATTATTTTGGAAATTTGATAACCAAGTCTTTCGTCTGCTTGTTTAAATATTTTTTTTACATCACTAAAATTTTTATAAAATTCTAAGCCCATGCCTACAAGTTGGGAGCCTTGACCAGGAAATAGTAATGCATTCATTTGGTTTATCTGACAATTATTAGTATTGCTATAATTAATGATTATAGTATAAACCAGCAACTATAAATAATTAATAAAACTTAATTAACAATATATTATATGGCTTTTTACGAAAACACGATAATTGCTAAGCAAGATTTGTCTGAAAAAGAATTAAAAACCATCAAAAATAAGTATGAGGATATTATTAATAAGGCTTATGGAAAAGTAATAAAGACTGAAGAGTGGGGATTGTTGAACTTATCTAATAAAATCAAAAATTATAAAAAAGGTTTTTATTTACACTTTAAATTTGAAGGTGATAATAAAACACTAGATGAAATTGAAAAAAAAATTAAAGTAGACAGATCTATAGTAAGACATTTAACAGTAAAATACTCTAAGTTAGACACTAAAAACGAATTCTTTAAAAAACAAAAATAATAATGAAAAAAAAAAACAAAAAATTCCAAAAACGGGGGCAAAGTTCACTGAACAAACTAAGTCTTTTCCAAAAAAATGATGGAAAATTTTCAAAAAAATGTCCACTTTCATTAAAGAATGCTCCTATTATTGATTATAAAAACGTGAGTTTGCTAAAAAAATACATATCCGATAACGGTAAAATAATGTCCTCTAAGATAACTTCTGTTTCGTACAGCAAACAAAAGAAATTAACTAGGGAAATTAAAAAGGCTAAAATTTTAGGACTTGTTTAAATGGAAATTATCTTATTAGAAAACATAATAAATTTAGGAAAAATTGGAGATAAAGTGACTGTAAAAAATGGTTATGGTAGGAATTATCTTTTAACCCATGGAAAAGCCTTAAGATTTAATAAAGAAAATTTAGAACTTGTAAATAAAAGAAAAGACGAATTAAATAAGAAAAATAATGAGTTAAAAAGTAAATTTAGAGAGATTGCCAAAGTTGTAAATAATAAGACGCTTACATTTATTAGAGAAAGTAAAGATAATGGTGAATTATATGGAGCTATAAAGCCAAAGGAAATATCAAATCTAATCAAAGAAAAAATAAACGCAGAAGTGAGCCCATCTCAAATAATTTTAAAGGATAATTTAAATAAAGTTGGTAAATTTACAATTGATATAAATTTCCATTCTGAGGTGAAAGCCAAAATTTCAGTAAAGATAGATAAAGCTCAATCTAATTAACTTTTCCACAACAAGCTAAAAAAGGTGTGTAACTTTTTCCTTTAACGAGAAGTAATTTTCTTTATTCTAAGTTTGTGGAAGAGATCAAATCAATTCAAAAAAAAATAGAAAATAAGCAACCTTCGAATTTGGAGGCGGAACAAGCTTTATTAGGATCAATACTAGTAAATAATGATATTATTGATGAAGTTTCAACTATTATAAAATCAACAACGTTTTATGACCCTGGTCATGTAAAAATATATGAAGTTATTGAGAGTCTAAATAACAAGGGAATGATTGCTAACCCGATTACTCTTAAAAACTTTTTTGAAAAAGATAATATGCTTAATGAAGTTGGTGGTACTGAATATTTGGTAAAATTAACTAGATTTTCCGGATCAACAAAACAAGCAGTTGATTATGCAAAAATTATTCATGAAATGTATCTCAGAAGAGAATTAGTTCAAATTTCTGATAAATTGAATTCTGATACTTTAAATGCAAACGTTGAAGAGCAAAATGCAGAAAATATTATCGAAGATACTGAAAGATCTCTTTTTGATTTAGCTGAGAGGGGAAGTTTTTCTCAATCATTTTTAAAATTTAATAGAGCTTTAGATCAAACTATAGAAATGGCTACATTAGCAATGCAAAATGACCAAGGTTTAGTCGGTGTGCCTACAGGACTTTCGGACTTAGATGAAAAATTAGGTGGATTACATAAGTCGGATTTGATTATTTTAGCTGGAAGACCATCAATGGGAAAAACTGCTTTGGCTACTAATATTGCTTACTATGCGGCCCAAAATATTCTTAAAAGACAGGAAAAGTCCTCTGTAGCTTTTTTTTCACTTGAAATGTCCTCTGAACAATTATCGACTAGAATATTATCTGAACAAGCAAAAATAAAATCTGACGATATACGAAGAGGAAAAGTAACAGAAGAGGAGATAAATAGGTATATTGAAACATCAAGAAATATTTACAATCTTCCATTATATATTGATGAAACTCCGGCAATAACCATCGCTACTTTAAGTAATAGAGCAAGAAGAATTAAAAGATTATTTGGTCTAAGTTTAATTGTTGTAGACTACATTCAGCTTATGCGATCTAGCTCAAACAAAAATGATGGCCGGGTGCAGGAAATATCGGAGATAACCCAAGGACTTAAAGCTTTAGCAAAAGAACTTTCTGTACCGGTATTAGCTCTATCTCAATTATCGAGGGCTGTGGAACAAAGAGATGATAAACAACCACAATTAGCTGATTTGAGGGAGTCTGGTTCAATAGAACAGGATGCTGATGTAGTTATGTTTGTTTACAGAGAGGCTTATTATTTGGAGAGAAAACAACCTAAATTAGGCTCGATCGAGCACGCAGAGTGGCAATCTAAAATGAATGACGTTAATGGTCTTGCTGATATTATTTTAGGCAAACAAAGACACGGTCCCACAGGAACAATTAAAGTTGAGTTTGAGGGAATTTATACAAAATTCAAAGATTTAAGTAAAAATTAGCTTTAAATTTATCTTTAGTTATAAAATAATTGAGATATATCTGAAATATCATCATGGTTACCAATATTTATAAAAAAATAGTTATTGATTTTCCAAAAATAACACTTTTTTTCCTAATTATTTTAGTTGGTTTCTCATTTTATCAATCAAAAAATTTTAATCTAGATGCTTCATCGGATGCTCTTTTGCTTGAAGGAGATCCAGATCTTAAATATTTAAGAGAAGTTAATAAAACTTACGGTTCCAAAGACTTTTTAGTTCTTACTTATTCACCGGTTTCTAGTTTTATTGAAAAAGAAACAATTCTAAATCTTCAATTATTAAAGTCTAAGATAGAAAAATTGTCGTGGGTAGATAGTGTGATTACATTAATAGATGTTCCTCTTTTAAAAAGCACAGATGAAGGCCTGATGGAGAGATTGAAAAATTATAAAACGTTAGCTTATCCTGAAATTGATAGAAAAAGAGGTTTTGAAGAAATTATAAATAGTCCTATATATAAAAATTATGTCATAAGTGAAGATGGCAAAACATCTGGAATTGTAGTTTATTTAAAAAAAGATGAAAGACTAGCAGAATATATAAGAATAAAAGATAAATATTTCAATCAATCGATTAATGGAGAATTATCTAAGGAGGAAAAATTAAACTATAAAAAATTTGAGAAAGAATATGAAGAATATAAAAATTTATATAATAAAAGAAACCATCAAAATATTACTGAAATAAGAGATGTAATAAGTAAATATGGTGAGAATGCTAAAATTTATTTAGGCGGGATACCAATGATCGCTGATGATATGATGAGCTACATAAAAAGCGATATAATTGTTTTTGGTTTTGGGGTTTTTATTTTTATAGTTTTAACTCTTTGGTTCATCTTTAAAAACTTAAAATGGGTACTTATACCTCTATTAGGATGTTCTACATCAGTGATAATTATGATTGGCTTATTGGGAATGATTGGATGGAAAGTAACAGTGATATCTTCAAATTTCATTGCTTTAATGCTTATACTTAACATGGCTATGAATATTCATTTAACTGTAAGATTTTTACAATTAAAAAAAGAACTTCCTCAAGCAAAAAAAAACGATGTAATTTTTCTGTCAAGTAAAAAAATGATTTTACCAATACTTTATACTGTATTAACAACTATTTGTGCATTTTTGTCTTTAGTCTTTAGTGGTATAAAGCCAATTATAGATTTCGGTTGGATGATGACATTAGGTTTAATGGTGTCATTATTTGTAACTTTTTTTTTAATACCTGCACTTTTAAGTCTTATTTCAGTAGAAAACGAAAAAGGCATAAAGAACACAGAAAAATCAATAATTACATCTGCTCTTGGCTCTTTCACAAAAAAAAATAAGATTTTAATTTTTGGATCAACAATATTAGTAATCATGTTCAGTATAGCTGGAATACTAAAACTCGAAGTTGAGAATAGCTTTATTAATTATTTTAACAAGGAGACAGAAATTTATAAAGGAATGAAGAAAATTGATGAAGAATTAGGTGGGACGACACCATTAAATATAATCCTTAAATTTCCTGTTAAGGAGAAGAGAGCTACGAAGGATGATGAGTTTGATGAATGGGATGAAGATGTTAAATCTGATGAGGATAAAGCTAAATATTGGTTTACAAGAGATAAAATGGACAAAATTATAAAAGTCCATGATTATCTTAATTCACTTCCTGAAATTGGCAAAGTTCTATCATTTGGATCAATTTTGAGAGTAGCTGAAGACTTAAATAAAAAAGAGTTACAAAGTCTCGAAATAGCAGTTCTATATAGCAAAATTCCTGAAAATATAAAAAGAGAAATAGTCACCCCATACATCTCAGTAGACAAAGATGAGGCAAGAATAAATGTCAGAATTAAAGACTCATTAGAAAATTTAAGAAGAAATGATTTAATAAATAAAATTAATCTTGATTTAAATGAAAAATTAGGTCTTGAAAAAAATGAATACAAATTATCAGGTGTTCTTATTTTATTTAACAATCTTCTACAAAGTTTATTTAAGTCACAAATCTTAACTTTAGGAATTGTAATTTTAGGAATTTTTTTAATGTTTTTTATTTTGTTTAGAAATTTTGTAATTTCTTTTATCGGTGTTGTTCCCAATTTTATCGCTGCTTTTTTCATACTTGGTATAATAGGGTTATTGGGTATTCCATTAGATATGATGACTATAACTATTGCTGCAATAACCATAGGTATAGCAGTAGATAATAGCATTCATTACATTTATAGATTTAAAGAGGAATTTAGTAAAATTAAAGATTATAATAAAACTTTAGACAAATGTCATAGCACTGTTGGGATAGCTATTTTAAATACTTCAATTACAATTGTATTTGGTTTTTCTATATTAATTTTATCAAACTTTATTCCAACAATATATTTTGGTGTTTTTACTGGTATTGCAATGTTATTGGCAATGATCTCAGTTTTGACTCTATTACCAAAATTAATTCTAACTCTTAAGCCTTTTGGAGAGGAAACTGGAAATATTTAAATATGATAAATTTTATCGAAGATATTTTAGATAAAATTAACTTGTTTGATATTTTTTTCTTCACAATTTTATTTTACTGTGTAATCCAATGTTTTTTAAAAGGTTTTTCTTTGAGTTTAATTTCTTTTATGAAATGGATCTTATCAATTATTGTCACAATTATTTTGGTTCCTAAATTTCAACCTACTGTAAGTGAGTATATCGAGTCTGAATTTATAAACAGTGTTGGTTTGGGTGTAGTAATATTTTTTTTAACACTTTTCATTACAATCTTGATAGGTAAAACCTTAGGTAAGGCTATTACTTGGACTGGAGTAGGATCAATTGATAAGGGATTTGGTTTTATATTTGGTTTTTTTAAGGGCTATGTTGTTTCTATTTGCTTATTTTCAATTTTAAATTGGTTTTATCCATACCAAAATTGGGGTATATCAGCAAGTGATGCTATCTCATTTAATTTAATAAAAAAAGGCAGTAAAATACTTATTGAGGAATTTCCTTCAAGTGAAGATTTTATTGATACAAAAGAGAAAATTGAAAAAATTTAGTTTAGATAAATTACGAGAAGAGTGCGGTATTTTTGGAATATCAAATCACGAGGATGCCTCTGCTTTAGTTGCTCTAGGATTGCATGCTTTGCAACATAGAGGTCAAGAAGGTTGTGGTATAGTTTCTTTCGATGGAAAAAATTATCATTCAGAAAAAAGACAGGGTTTAGTAGGTGATCATTTTACAGACTCTGAGACTCTTAAAAAACTACCAGGAAATTTTGCTATTGGTCATAATAGATATTCAACAACTGGAGAAACCTCTCTAAGAAATATACAACCTTTTTTTGCTGACTTACATATGGGTGGTTTAAGCATTGCTCATAATGGAAATTTGACTAATGCTTTAATACTTAGAGAGTCTCTTGTAAAAGATGGTGCTATTTTTAGATCCACTAGTGACACAGAGACGATAGTTCAACTTATAGCAAAATCTAAAAGAGAAAAATTTGTAGACAAATTAATTGATACTCTATTTCAAATTCAAGGTGGATATTCTTTAGTAATTATGACTAATAAAAAATTGTTAGGCGTTAGAGATCCTTATGGAATAAGACCTTTAGTAATAGGTAAATTAAAAAATTCATATATTCTAGCCTCAGAAACCTGTGCATTAGATATTGTTGGCGCAAAATTTATTAGAGAAGTTCAAAATGGCGAAATAATAATTATCGAAAATAATGAATTTAAATCTATAAAACCTTTTCCAGCTCAAAAACAAAGGCCTTGCGTGTTTGAATATATTTATTTTGCAAGGCCAGATAGTCTAATTAATAATAAGTGTGCTTATGAATATAGAAAAAAATTAGGCGCTGAACTTGCAAAAGAAACAGACATAGCTGCCGATTTAGTAATTCCCGTGCCTGACTCAGGAGTTCCTGCTGCGTTGGGTTATGCTGAGCAGTCAAAGAAAAAATTTGAATTAGGTCTTATAAGAAATCATTATGTAGGTAGAACTTTCATTGAGCCAACACAAAGTATAAGAAGTTTGGGTGTAAAACTAAAATTGAGCTCAACAAAAACCATAGTAAAAAATAAATCTATAATCTTAATTGATGACTCATTAGTTCGGGGCACTACTTGTTCAAAAATCGTAAAAATGCTTTATGAAGCAGGAGCAAGTAAGGTACATGTAAGAATTGGTTGTCCAAAAATAAAATATCCTGATTTTTATGGTGTAGATATGCCTACTAAAAATGAGCTACTTGCGTCCGAAAAATCTACAGATGAAATGTGTGAGTTTATAAAGGCTGAGAGTTTAAAATTTTTAAGTATTGAAGGTCTTTATAATGCTCTTTGTGGTGAAAAAAGAAATAAGAGTTACCCTCAATTTAGTGATCATTATTTTACGGGTGAATACCCGATAAAACCTACAGACAATTTGCAAGGTTTAAAAGTCAAGCAGTTGTCTTTGCTTAGTTCTAAATCAACCTAATTAATCATTATTATTTTATTTTTTTTATTAGAAAAAATAATTTTTTTTTTAATAAATATTGGGTATGAACTTAGTTTACTTGGCAATTTACTTATTTCAAGAAGATCCCCAAATATATCAAATTTTATTAAATAAGAATTTTCTAGAAAGATAAAAATATTATCAGATAAAATTATAATATTTTTCGGAGAAATTTTTCTTTTTCTAATATTATAAAAGTCTGAAATTTTTTTATTTAGATCGTAGGAATAAATAATCTTTCCAGAGTTGAGCTCTAGTGAAATTAGAAAACTATTATTAGTAATCAAAAAAAGATAGTTGTTTAAAATTAGTGGCTTTACATTTGAACCAAAATTAAATCTTTGATTTATAAACCCTGATTTTGCATCAATTAGGTAAGTATACTGTCTTGAAGAAATAACAATTTTTTTTTCATCATTTACAATTTGATTGCTCAAGAAAATATTACTTGGCCTCAAATCGAGAGTTTGGTTAAGATTAACAAACCAATTCAATCTTAATGATTTTCTATTAATTGAATATAGTGTTCCAAAAGTATTTAAAAAAAAAAATATTTTTTTCATTTGCAGAAATATTATTAACAAATTCATTTTTTGTGATCGTTTCCTCTGTAGGAAACGTTTTTAAAATATTTCCATTATTTTTATTAAAAAAATAAAGATCATTATTTTGATTCGCAGCAACTAACTTATCATTTACGATCTTAAGATTGGACCTAAATGGAACTTTATAATTTTTAGCCCAAATTATCTTACCATTTTTATAATCATAAGCATATAAGTATCCTAAATTGTCTGAAACAAAAACTGTGCTATTTTCGAGAAAAATATTTAGTTTTTTGTCTATTTTTTTATATTTTTTTTTATAAAAATTAA
>MDTG01024552.1_pt1 | contig 27620 bp, 26 predicted proteins | sample 811421 | NCBI WGS metagenome assembly MDTG01 (sample SAMN05326645, study PRJNA326480) | marine metagenome | isolation source: seawater | place: Pacific Ocean: South East | collected 2011
CTGGTCCAACTGGTTATACTAATGGTGCAGGTGATACTACTGAAACTCCAACTTCTACTAACAAAGCTACTGTTCTTGCAATGACTCCTGCTACTGCTAATACTGCAGATGCTGCTAAGAGTGCTATTGCTGCAAGAAAAGGTTGGCATGGTGCTGCTAGTACAACAACTGTTAAGTTTGACGTTGGTACAATTGGTTCAGGTGGTGCTTCAATCCCTGCTACTGCTTATACATTAACTGGTAACAACTCTGTAGATGCTGCGAATATCGCTTCAACTGCCAATAAGGCACTTGCTACTGCATTAGATTTAACTCTTGATGCATATGCAAAAGGTTATTCATACAATACTGTATCTCTAATTGACTATAACGCTACACAAGCTGTTGCAACATCTGCTGGTGAAAGATATACTGACACTACTTTAGCAACTGCTTCAACTGATACTTCAGGTACAACTGGTTTTATATTTTCAACTGGTCTAGCTGATACATTTACTTTTAGTGTAGGATCAAACTCAGTTACAGTATCTTTAGGTGGTGCATTAGGTGGTTCACAAACTGCTACTGCAATCGCTAATATTGAGGCTGCAATTCAAAGTGCATGGGGATCTAAGTATGGTCAGACTGGTACAGCATCAGGTTCTGCAATTGCTACTTTAAATAGTGCTGCGGATGGTGTGCTTGAAATCCAAGCTCTTGTAACAGATAGTGGAGGATGGGGTCACGCGATTTCATTAACTGCTAATAATGATGACACAACTACTGACTCAAGAACTAATAGTAATATTGACTATATGGTTGGTCAAACTGTTGCTACTGGAGATAACTCAATGATTGCTACTGCTGCAAAAACTGGTTTAATAATTACACTTACATCTAATGATGCAGGTACGGCATTAAACAAAACTAGTAATGTTGCAGATGCTTCTGCGGGTGCTTCGCTTACTGCTTTATCAACAAACTATACTGCTAACACAACATGGTCAGGTGGTACAGGTGGTAACGAATATGCTGGTACACAAGTTGAAAGAACTGATGTAATTGCTGCTGAAAATGCTGTTGCTGCTGCTACATCTAATGCTGTTGCTGCTGTATTATTCACAAGAGTAGCTTGGTTAGGTTAATATTATAACCTAAACTAACAAGAATTAAACCCCCCAATATTGGGGGGTTTTTTTATTTTTACATTATGAGTAAAAATCTAAGCTATTTATTATTATCTCTTTATTTTTTTACATATCTGGTACCTCAATATATACCATCAGTCTTAATTGCCTACGACAGATCTATTGTACAATTCTTTTTTATATCATTAGTTAACATATTTTCCTTTGCTTTAATTTTTAAAAGTAAATTAACGCTTGAAGATATTATGCTTAGGTTTAGATATAAAACTCATATAACAGCATATATTCTTTTTATATTAATAGCAATTATTTCCACCGCAGTTGCTGAAAATCAAATAGAAAGTATTTTTGAATTAGCTCAAATAATAAATTTATTTTTTGCATTTCTATTCATTGTAATAATTAGCTCAAATAAGTCTATTAATTTTTTGAGATATTTCATAATTGTTTCCTTACTCGCAATAGCAATAGAATCATTCACAATAAATTATTTGGTATATGAAGCAGTACTTAAAAATGGTGATTTTTTAACTAGAAATAATGCTTTTAGTGGTCCTGGTGCCAACACAATTATAGCTGCTTTTGCATTAGTAATGAAATTAATTGTTCCTTTGTATTTGCTTTTTACATATAAGAATAGGCTTGTACTCTTTATTTCTTTAGCTCTAGTATATTCATCTATATTATCGATTTTGCTTTTAATGAGTAGAGGTGCTATTTTATCGCTTGTTTTTGTTCTTTTATCTATAATAATTTTTACATTTTTATCAAAAAATAAAAGTAACTATATAAGGCTATTTGTATTAGGTATAACCTTCATTTTTAGCTTTTCCTCATACAACTACTTCAATGAAAAAAATATATCAGATATAATAGTTGAGAGGTTTTCAACTGTTTCAACTCCTCAGTCAGATGATTCAGTTAATGAGAGAGTGAACTTTTTTTCAACAGCAATTAAATCAATTAAAGAAAAACCAATTTTAGGGATTGGAATTGGAAATTGGAAAATCAAATCAGTTGGATTAAGCAAAGACATTATTGAAGGTTACAGGGTTCCATTTTTTGCTCATAATGATTTTCTGCAATATACAGCTGAAATAGGGTTAATAGGTGGTTTAAGTTTTATTTATTTTATATTTTTTCCTTTTTTCCTTTCATTGAAGAATTTTTTAAGAAAATTATCATTTGATTTTAATTTTTTAATTTTTATGATATGTGGAGTTTATGTAGTAGACTCTATGATTAATTTTCCAGCACATAGACCTATGATATTTATTTATCTATGTTTTACATTTTCGCTTTTTTATTACCATAAATCTATTAATGTAGCTAATGAATAAAACTATAATTTCGACTATTTTATCAATCATTTTGTTAGGAACTTCTTATGTTTCATATAAGCACGTTCACTCTTCACATTTTCAATCATATCTCTTATTTGATTTTAATAGAGGTAGAATAACTTTAAATATGGATACTGTAAAAAATAGAATTGATGATAATTTTCCAAATATTTCTTTAACGGCTCTTTCGATAAAATTTTTAAAAGCTAGATATTACAATGACATTGACTCAACGGAAATAGCAAAAGATTTATTACATAGATCAATAAAGGATAATCCATACGTATTCACTTCTGAAGCTATGTTAGCACAAATTTATTATAACGAAAAAAATATTGACAGCGCATTATATTATTCTGAAAAAGCTTTCAATGGTATACCAAATAACAATGGACATAGAGATATTTATTTCACTACATTAAAATATTTAAAAGATTCTTTAGCCTTGGATAATAGTTTTGAAAAACTAAGAAATTATAATAATCCAAACCATTGGTATAATTACATATTAGCGAGAAATGATTTAAATGATAGACCAGATAAAAGGCTTATTAATTTATTGGAAGATTTGAAAGTAAAATTTCCTGAGGAGGATACACTTAAGATAAATAATATTAAAAGATTTATTGAAATTGGAGGAGAAAGATATACAGTTGCATTTGTATTATCAAATCAAGCTAAGAGAGAATTTGAAAATTCAAATTACGAGGAGGCAGCAAAACAATTTGAGTCAGCAATAACATTAAATAATCAGGAATATATTTTTTATGAAAATGCTGCAATGGTTTATGACAATCTTAATGATTATGAAAAAGCTATTGAATATTATGATAAGGTCATTTATGAATTTAAAACAAATGATGGTAAATCAGAATTTCTCAAAGGCCTTTTATTAGTTAAAACTGAAAAGCAAGTAGATGGATGTAATTATCTAAGAATTTCAGTTCAAAAAAATTACAAAGATCCTAATTCTGGGCTTTTTGCTTCAAATGTCTATTCTTCACTTTGCACTGGAGGGTCATCATAATCAATTAAATCAATCAATTCTCCATCTTCATTATAAACTTTCCATAACCCAGTTCTAATCCCTTGTTTAGTGTATTTAGAAATTTGACTTTTAGTACCATCTTCATGGAAGTATCTCCATTTCCCAATTCTTTGACCATTTTTGTTGAACTTACCTTTCGTTTGAACTTTTCCATTTTCATAATAAAAAATCCATTTTCCATAATCTATTCCGTTTAAGTATTGTTGGATACTTCTTAACTTTCCATTATTATATGTACTACACCTTCCAGTGTAAGGATTATTATTCAATGTTGTTGTTTTTTCTAAAGAATTAAAATCAAATTCAGGACATTCTTTCGGTGAAGAGCACCCAATTGTAAAAACCATACTCAGAAATAAATTTAATTTATTAAATCTCATTACGAAATATAATTTAATAATTGAATAGTCAAAGTTACTATTAATGTTGACATTAAAATAATAAGAGTTGTCAAAAAGTGGTTGTTCGTTTTTGAAATTATAAAATGATGAATATGCTTTTTATCTGCTTGAAATGGAGATTTTTTATTTACTATCCTTATTAATACAACCCTAATCATATCAATTATTGGATAGGTCAAAATTGATATTATAAAAATTATCTTATTTACATCAAATCTTTCTTTAATTATATATTCTTGTGAGAAAATAAAAATTGTATAAATGCTAACGACTCCACCTAGAAAAAGTGATCCAGAGTCACCAAGAAAAACTTTATTAGTTTTTTTAAAGTTATAGAAATATAGCGGTATTATTGAGCAAATAATAACAATACTAAAATTTATATATGGAGTGCTTTGAATTACAAATAATTCAAACATCAAAATAAATAATAAAACAACTGTTATTGCTAGACCATCTACACCATCAACAAAATTGATTGAATTAATTATTGCTAGACTAATAAATATGGTAAGTAATTGTGCAATTAATCTATTAAGCTCAAAAATCCCGAAAAGACCGTGTAAATTATCAATTATTAGTCCATTATCAATCAAGAGTTTTGCTGCGATTATCTGAAATATAAATTTAAGTTTAAAATCTAAACGATAAACATCATCATATAAACCAATTAAGGCTAATAGAGATAACGGGATTATCAATGAGAAGTCATAAATTTCAATTCCTGAAATGTAAAAAAAACACGATGTTATAAATACTGAAACGAATATTGCAATACCACCTGATCTTGTTGCTATGGATGAATGTGATGACCTATGATTTATATTATCTACAATTTTTTTGTGCAAAAAATATCTTTGAGATAGTATTATTGTAATAGTTGATAATACAATAGTTATAATGCTTAAACTCAAATCCATTTGTAAATTTAAATTAATTTACGAACAAAACATATTAACTTATAAATATCATAAAAGTTGCATAGTTATTTATATTTAAGTACTTTTGTTACTTAATAAGTAATATGCTTAATAAGTTAATTACATCAAAGACTAGATTAAGGCTTTTAATTAAATTTTTTATTTCACAAGCTAATAAAGGTTATTTAAATGGCCTAGCTAATGAAATGGGTGAGTCAACTAATTCCATACGAAAGGAATTAAATCATCTTTATGATGCAGGATATTTGAAGAAAATAAAGAATGACAACAAGGTAGAATATCAAGTTAATTCTAAGCACCCTTTGTATCAAACACTAAGGAATGTCGTGCTTAAACATTTAGGTATAGAGGATATAGTAGAGGCAGTTTTGGAAAAAATGGGAAATGTAAATCAAATTATATTAGTTGGCGATTATGCAGAGGGAAAGGATTCAGGTAATATTGAAATTTTTTTAATTGGAAAAAATCTAGATATGAACTACATAACTCAACTTGAACCCAAAATTGAAAAAATTATTGATCGAAAGGTAAGCTTTTATCTGTCTACAAAATTTTTATCAAATCAAAAACATATTATGCTTTATGAAGCAAGCTGACTACATACATTCTGAAATTAGACCTTGGGGAGAATTCTTTGTTTTACAGGAAAATAAATCATACAAAATTAAAAGAATAGAGGTTAAACCAGGCCATCGACTTTCTTATCAATATCATAATAGAAGATCGGAAATTTGGGTTATTATTCAAGGAAAAGGAACAATTATTTTAGATGATAGAAAAATTAAATACTCAAAAGGAGACTCTATATCAATACCTAAAGGCATGAGACATCGTATTGAAAATAATGGGTCAGAAAAAACAATTTTTATTGAAATTCAAACTGGAACATATTTTGGAGAAGATGATATTATAAGAATAGAAGACGACTATAATAGATAAAAAATGAAGAAGAAAATAATTATTGTATCAGGATATTTCAACCCTTTGCATAAAGGGCATATTGAATACTTTAAGCAGGCTAAAATTCTTGGAGACATGCTTTTTGTTATTGTAAATAACGATCTACAAAGAGAAATTAAAGGGTCAAAACTATTTATGCTTGAAGATGAAAGAAAAATTATAGTGGAGGAGCTAAAACTTGTTGATAAGGCTATTATCTCAATTGACAAAAATAAATCTGTTTCAAAAACAATAGAAAAAATACATTCCTTATACTCAAATCATTATGACTTATTTTTTGCTAATGGTGGTGATCAGAATAGTGAAAGTATTCCCGAGTCAAAAAAATGTAAGGAGTTGGGTATTGTTTTGGTCGATGGTCTTGGAGATAAAATTCAATCGTCATCTTGGTTATTAAAAAACAGATAATATGAAATCAAAAGAAATTTGTTGTATCGGTGCAGGTTATGTTGGTGGTCCAACTATGGCTGTTATTGCACATAATTGCTCTAATTATAACATTACTGTAGTTGACTCAAATGATTCCAGGATATCAGAGTGGAATGGGCCTTTAAATAATTTACCAATTTATGAGCCTGGATTGAAAGAAATTATAGCCAAAGTCAGAGGAAAAAATTTAATATTTAGTAATGAAGTCGAAAATTCTATCAAAAAAGCTGATATTATTTTTATTGCAGTCAATACGCCAACTAAAACACATGGAGAGGGAAAGGGAATGGCTGCAGACTTAACAAATATTGAAAAGTGTGCAAAATTAATTGCGCAATCATCTTCATCTGGTAAAATTATTGTTGAAAAGTCAACAGCACCTGTTGGAACAGGTAAAAAAATAAAATCTGTTTTAAATAAAGAAAATTCGAAAATTAAATTTCAAATTGTTTCTAACCCAGAATTTCTTGCTGAGGGAACAGCAATAAATGATTTGATGAATCCAGATAGAGTTTTAATAGGAGGAGAACAATCTAAAGATGGCCATAAGGCTGTAAATACTATAGCAGATATATATAGACAATGGTTACCAGAGAATAAAATAATTTTAACAAATCTATGGTCATCAGAGCTCTCAAAATTGGCTTCAAATGCTTTTTTAGCTCAGAGGATATCATCAATAAACAGTCTTTCAGCATTGTGTGAAAAAACTGGAGCAAAAATTGATGAAGTTTCAAAATCAGTTGGAATGGATTCAAGAATTGGTTCAAAGTTTCTTCAGCCATCTGTTGGATTTGGTGGTTCTTGCTTTAAAAAAGATATACTTAATCTAGTATATCTATGTAGATATTATGGGCTTGAAGAGATTGCAGAATATTGGGATAGCGTATTAAAAATTAATGATTATCAAAAATCAAGATTTTATGATAAAATACACAATACTTTAAGTAAGACAGAAGATCCTACTGTTTCAATTTTTGGATGGGCATTTAAGAAAAATACTAATGATAGTAGAGAATCTGCTTCTATAGATATTACAACAAAATTATTAAATAATAATTTTACCGTTAAGGTTTATGATCCAATGGTTAAAGAAAAGACTATAATTAAGGATTTACAGGAAGTTCCAAATAATAAACTAAATAAATTAACTGTTTGTTCATCAGCTGAAAAAGCTTTAAAAGACTCTCATGCGATCTGTATACTTACCGAGTGGGATGAGTTTAAATCAATGAATTTTAAAAATTTATCTTCTTTAATGAAAGAACCAATATTATTTCTTGATGGTAGAAATATTATTAGTCATAGTAAATTAAACCGAACATTTAAGAAATTTATGTCAATTGATAAATAAAAAATAAAATGCTGATTTCCAAACTTAAAATTTTTTTAAAATTATCTAAAACATTATTTAGTGTATTAAATAAGCAGGAAAAGAAAAAGTTTTTCATTTATTTGATTCTGTCCATCCTAAATACTTTTCTGGAGATCGCATCAATTTCTGTAATTATCTTAATGTTATTTTTAATATCAGGTCAAAATGTATCTGACTCGAATTTTAATTTTTTATTTGAAATCCTTCCTTTTACTAAAAGTATTCAAAATTTAGCTTTTTTAATGATTTCAGTTATTTTTTTTAAAACGATATATCAAGTGCTTTTTAATTATAATCAGGAAAAAATATCATATAATATTGCTAGAAGAGTCAATATCTCTCTGTATGATAAATTTATTAATTCTAAATATATTGATTATCAAAAGAAAAGTTCAGCAGATGTAATCAGACTACTAAATCAAGAGGCAGTTAGGCTAGGAAATCAAATAATATCTCCTTTTATAACTGTTGTCAACGAACTTTTTCTAATCACATTTATAATTTCCTATATATTTTTCTATGACTTTTTACTTGGAATAATGTTTGCATTTGTTTCGTTTATTCTATTAATATTATTTAATATTTCAATCAATAAAATAATAAAAAAACTAGGTCATGAGGTTACAAAAACTAATACTTCTCGAATTAAACTAGTAAATGAAACTTATAGAGGATTTGATACTGTAAAGTTGCTTAATAAACAATTAAATTTTTCAAGAAAGTTTGAGGAGATAACAGGAAAATTAACTGATGTAGCTTTTAAAAATATATTTTTTCTGAAACTCCCAAAAAGTATTTTTGAGTTAATAATTTTTATTTTAGTTTTTGTTTTAATTGTAGCTTTAGATAGTAGTAATAATCAAGATTTACTAATTTCTTATTTAAGTGTTTCAGCGGTTACTATATATAAGGTTATTCCATCATTAAATAAACTAACTAATGCAATTCAAGGTATTCAATACTTCTCATTACCATTTCAGGAGATATGTAGTTATTTGAAAGTTGATGAAGAAAAGAAAATTAAATCAGAACTAAAAAATTTTCAAATAATAAAATTAATTGGAATCTATTTTAGATATAAAGATGATGTAATAATAAATTACATTGATTTTAAGATCAAAAAAAATGATTTCATTGGAATTTATGGTCCTAGTGGCTCTGGAAAGTCAACTTTTATAAAAATTATTTTAGGTTTAATTGAGCCAATAAAAGGAAAGATATTATTTAATGAAAATCAAGTAAATTCATCTGAATTAAGAAGTTTATGCTCATATGTTCCTCAAGATTCAATGATTCTAGATGAGGATATTTTAACTAATATTTCTCTACAATTTGATAAATCTAAAATTGATAAAGATAAAGTATTAAATGTGCTGGATAAAGTAGGATTATTTGAGAAATTTAAAAATAATTTAAACGACAATCTTGGAGATAATGGAATTAAAATATCAGGTGGTCAAAAGCAAAGAATTGGAATTGCAAGAGCTCTATTTAATAATAAAAGTCTTTTAATTTTAGATGAATCTACAAGTAACCTTGACTCCGGAGTTGAACAAAAAATAGTAGAATTATTAAGTGAACTGAGTAAAGAAATAACTATCATAATCATTTCACATAAAATGTCATCTCTTAAAAAATGTAAGTCAATATTTAAGATTGATGCAGGGAAATTAAATTATATAAAATGAAAACTATCTTAATAGCTGGTTGTACAGGTTTTATTGGACAAAATCTTATAAAGAAATTAATTGATGATAATATAATAATTGGAATAGATAACCTTTATTCTAGTAGTCTAAAATCAATTGATACTTATAAGGAACATAAAAACTTTAATTTTATTAATACATCAATCACTGACTTACCACCTATTGAACCTAATATTGATGTTATTTATAATTTGGCTTGCCCTGCTAGCCCTCCTATTTATCAAAAGGATCCAATTTTTACATTGGATACTAATTATATTGGAACAAAAAACATGCTTGAGTTGGCAAAAAATAAATCAGCAGTTTTAATTCAGGCAAGTACGAGTGAAGTTTATGGTGATCCTTTAGTTCATCCTCAAAAAGAAGATTACTTTGGAAATGTAAACCCTATAGGGGTTAGATCATGTTATGATGAGGGTAAGAGGGTTGCAGAGACACTTTGCTATGAGTACAGAAAAATTTATAATGTTAGTACAAGAATAATAAGAATTTTTAACACATATGGCCCAGGAATGATGCATAATGACGGAAGAGTTATTAGTAATTTTATAGTTAATACACTAATGGGTAAATCATTAATAATTTATGGAAATGAAAACAAAACTAGGAGCTTCTGTTATATTGATGATATGATTAATGCATTAGCTAAAGTAATGGAAATTGATTTTGATTCACCAATTAATTTAGGCAATGATACAGAGATATCTCTCATTAATTTAGCAAAACTAATTATAGATAAGTATGGAGAAAACAAAATTGAATTTATAGATTCAGTTCCAGATGATCCAAAGATAAGAAAACCTGATATCTCAAGAGCAAAAGAAATTCTCAATTGGAATCCAACAATTCAAATCCAAGAGGGAATTGAAAAGACCTTTAACTATTTTAAAGAAGTATTATAATGAATTATAAAGATTATATTGTGGTTATACCTGCTAGAAAAAATTCAAAAAGAATTAAAGGAAAAAATTTAAGAAAATTAAATGGTAAACCATTAATATCTCACTCAATAGAATATGCTGTAAAATATTTTAAGAGAAAAAATATTTGGGTAAACACTGACGATGATTTAATAATAGATTTAGCAAAAAAATATCAGGTCTCAACATACAATAGGCCGTTTAGCTTAGCTGAAGATGAAACAACAACCAATGATGTTATTCTTGATTTTTATGAACACCTGATTTCAGAACAAATTAGTTTTGAAAACATAATCATTCTTCAACCTACTAACCCTATTAGAAGTAAAACTCTTATGGTAGAATCAATAAGAGCATTTGAAGAATCTGGTAGTAATTCTCTTATGAGTGTTAGTATACTACATAAAAAATTTGGTAAAATAAAGAATGAAAAATATCAACCAATAAATTATAATATTGGCCAAAGACATCAAGATCTAGAAAATTTATATTATGAAAATGGACTGATATATATTTTCTCCAAAAAAGTACTAATAGAAGATAAAAACTATATAACAGACAATACATATCCATTTATAACAAATGACATAGGTTCAATGGTTGACATTGACTATGAGGATGATTTAAAATTGGCAGAATTAATTATTAAATATTATAATTAAATAATGAAAATTAAAAACAGAAATATAGGAAAAGATGAACATCCTTTAATAATTGCTGAAATTGGAATTAATCATGGAGGTTGTTTAAATACGGCAAAAGAAATGGTTGATAGTGCTAAAAGAGCAGGAGTTGAAATTATTAAACATCAAACGCATATAGTAGAGGATGAAATGAGTCCAATTGCTAAAAATGTAATACCAGGAAATTCTAACAAATCAATTTATGAAATAATGGAAAAATGTTCTCTTAATTTTGAAGAAGAATTTGAATTAAAAAAATATGTTGAAGAAAATGATATGATTTTTATATCAACTCCTTTTTCAAGAGCTGCAGTTGACAGACTTGTAGATTTAAATGTTCCTGCCTTTAAAATTGGAAGTGGAGAGTGTAACAATTATCCTCTTATTGAATATATATGCAAATTTAATAAACCAATAATTTTAAGTACGGGTATGAATAATATGGAAAATGTAAAAAAAGCTGTAAAAATTATTAGAGATCATAAACTAGATTTTGCATTGTTACATACTACTAATCTTTATCCTACTCCATTTCATTTAGTGAGATTAGGGGGTATGCAAGAGTTGATGAATGAATTTAAAGACATTCCAATAGGTTTGAGTGACCATACATTAAATAATTTATCATCTTATGCTGCAATTTCTCTTGGAGCATCAATTATTGAAAGACATTATACTGATCATATGAATAGAAAAGGACCTGATATTGTGTGCTCAATGGACGAAAAAAGCTGTAGAGAATTAATTATTAATAGTAAAATCATAAAATCTATGCTAGGTGGGAAAAAAGAACCTGCTAAAGAAGAAGAAGTAACTATCAATTTTGCATTTTCTACAGTTGTAAGTATAAAAGACATTAAAGCAGGAGATACTCTTTCAAATGATAATATTTGGGTAAAAAGACCTGGAACTGGAAAAATTAAGGCAGAACACTTTAATAAAGTTCTAGGAAAGATTTCTAATAAGAATATTAATAAAGGAGAACATTTAAATTGGTCAGATTTTGAATAAAAAGTTAATTTTTGTTACTGGAACAAGAGCTGACTGGGGGAAGCTCAAATCTCTTATTCTTAGGACGAGAGATGATGGTTTTGATGTCTATGTCTTCATAACCGGTATGCATAATCATAAAAAGTATGGGAACACATATTTAGATGTTAAAAGGGTAAAAGGGGTAAAGTTTTACAGATTTAATAATGAATCTGATGAAACCACAATGGATCTAACTGTTTCTAAAACAATAGAAGGTTTTTCAAAATATGTTGAGAAGATAAAACCTGACTTAATTGTTGTTCATGGAGACAGACCAGAACCACTCGCATGTGCAATAGTTGGTTCTTTTAAAAATATTTTAGTCTCTCACATTGAAGGAGGTGAAGTTTCAGGAACAATTGATGAATTAATTAGACATTCAATCTCAAAGCTATCTCATATTCACTTTGTCTCTAATAAATTAGCAAAAAAAAGACTTATTCAAATGGGTGAAGATGAAAATTCTATATTTATAATAGGCTCTCCTGATATTGATTTAATGTTTTCATCAGATTTACCAAATATTTCAGACGCAAGAGAAAAGTATGATATAGAGTTTAAAAAATATTCTATATGTCTATTTCACCCAGTTACTACAGAAATAGACTTTTTAAAAGATCAAATTAAATGTCTAGCAGAATCATTGTTGGAAAGTAATAAAAATTATGTTGTTATATACCCAAATAATGATTTAGGGTCAAATCTAATTATTGAAAAATATCAAAACATATCATCTAATAAAATCAAAGTGTTACCATCTATTAGATTTGAATATTTTTTGACTATTTTAAAAAATGCAGATTTCATTATTGGCAATTCATCTGCTGGAATAAGAGAGGCACCATATTATTCAGTAAACTCAATTAACCTAGGTTCAAGGCAAAATAATAGAGACACAAATAAAATGATTTACAATGTAGATTTTAACAAAAAAAATATTTTGAAGAAAATAGATATTTTAGAAAATAAACAACAGATTCAACCGATAAAAAATTATGGTAAAGGTAATAGCTCTGAGTTATTTTCAGAAATATTACAACTTGATAAAATCTGGAACACACCAAATCAAAAATTATTCAATGATCATAAATTAAGGTAAGATGTATCCAAAAGAAAAAATAAATATTTCATTTTTAAACCTGGCAGCACAAAGTCCGTCTCTTGAGTTAAACCTTGCTTTTAGTGAAAAAATTCATATTGAAAATAAAAAAAATAAACATTTGTTTTTTATGTGTGATGCAGCATTAAAGAGCTGTTCGGTAAATGTGTTTAATAAGAAAAGCATATGTAAAATATGTAGGTATAAAGCTGAGAAAGGATTTAATGAATTTAAAAAGAGAAATAAAAATTCAGATTTAATAAAATTAAATAGGTCAGATTTATTTAGCCTTAATATAAATCATGATGAGCTTGATGCCAATGTCCAAAAAGAGATTTTATTAGGAGTTCATTCTACAATTGGCTCTCAACTTAGATTAGATGATATGAGTTTACTTGATGGTAGATGGAGAAAAGTAAAGGACAGAATGTTAGATTCTTCTTATGCTCTATTTACTTATTTTAATCATTTTTTATCAAAAAACAATGTGAATAACTTTATTATTTTTAATGGAAGACTTAGCTGTGCAAGACCTTTGATAGAGTCTTCCAAAAAAAATAAAGTAAATTATAATTTGTTCGACGCAGGAGTTAATGGGAAAGTTCCGATGTATTCTACTAATGAGATGTTTCATTCAATAGAATTTGAAAAACGAAACTCATTTATTACGTATCTAAAATACTTTAGAGAATCTAGAAATCTTGCAGCTAAATATTTTTCTTACAAGAGAAAAAAAATTCCAATCAATGATGTAGCTTATACAAAAAATCAAATTGATAATCATATAGATGATAGAGTTAGAAATTTATCAAAACCTATAATTTCAGTTTTTGTTTCAAGTGATGATGAATATAGATTTATAGGCTCAGACTGGTCAAAATATAAAATACTTGATCAAATTGAAAGTATAAAGGAGTTAATTTCCTCAAAACTTTCAGGTAAGTTTGACTTTGTAATAAAAATGCATCCCAATCAAAAATCGATACATAAATCAACAATGAATAAATATAAACTACTAAGTAATGATGTAACAGTTTTATTTCCAGAAAATTTTACAGATAGCTATGCTCTCATTGAGTATAGTGAGCTTGTAATTAATTTTTGTTCAAGTATTGCAGTTGAGGCTAATTACTTAAGAAAGCCTGTAGTTCAGATAGGGCCCAGTAAGTTTGTTAAATTCTCTATTGCAAATTTTGAAGAAACCACTCAAGATGCAATTGAGTTAATTTTTAATAACAAATATAAAGTCATGCCCGTAAGAGGATCTATTATATCATTCACTTATTATATGAAATCTTCTTTTGCCCTACCTGCATACAAATTTATTGAAGATGGAGTTTACAGCTATGGGGATGTATTTTTAAAAACCCCTCTTTATATGAGATTAATCGCTGTTCCAGCAAAGCTATTTGTTCATATTGTTAAAGGAGACAGAGAAATTTTAACCAATTTTAGTTTATATTTTAAAAACTTAATCTTTGGAATAACAAAAGTAAAATAAAAACTATGAAAATATATGTTGATATAGATAATACTATTTGTAAAACAGTTGGCACAGATTATTCTGGTGCTAACCCTATTGAGGATAACATAAGAAAAATTAATAATCTGTTTGAACAAGGCAATGAGATTATTTATTGGACCGCAAGAGGATATGTGACAGGAATAAATCATTACGAGTTAACTTTAAATCAATTAAAAAAATGGAATTGTAAGTTTCATTCTTTATCTGTTGGAGAAAAACCAGACTATGATTTATTAATCTGTGATAAAACTAAACGAATCGAAGAATTATAAATAAAAAAATGATAAAATATAAAAAGCCAATTATAGTAGCAGAAATAGGTTGTAACCACATGGGCCAATTAGATGTTGCCTATGAATTAATTGATTTAGCAAAAAACTCCGGTGCAGATTTTGCAAAATTTCAAAAAAGAAACAATAAAGAATTACTCTCAAAAAATGAGTATGAATCACCCCATCCTAACCCAATAAACTCATACGGTTCAACCTATGGTGAACATAGAGAAAAATTAGAATTTAGTATAGATACTCATCACAAGTTAAAAAAGTACTGTGAGAAAAAAGGTATAGGCTATTCTGTATCAGTATGGGACTTAAAAAGTGCAGAAGAAGTGGTAAATTTGAACCCAGAATATATTAAGATACCCTCAGCAATGAATAATCATCATAAACTGCTTGAGTATTTGATTAATAATTATGATGGTCAAATCCATATATCAACTGGAATGACTTATAAAAAAGAACTTGAAAGTCTAAAGACATTATTTAAATCAAAAAATAAATTAAAAAGTCTTGTAATATATTCTTGCACCTCCGGTTATCCAGTAGAGGCAAATGAAGTTTGTTTAATGGAACTTTTAAAACTTCAAAAAATATTTAAGAATGAGATATTTGACTATGCTTTTTCAGGCCACCATAAAGGTATTGCAATTGATATATCTGCATATACTCTTGGGGCAACATGGATTGAGAGACATTTTACAAAAGATAGAACTTGGAAAGGAACTGATCATGCAGCCTCTCTAGAAGCTCCCGGTATGTCAAAGTTATCTAGAAATTTAAATACAGTTTATGATGCACTAAAATTTAAAACTCAAGAAATTTTAGATATTGAAAAACCTCAAAGAAATAAATTGAAGTTTAAGAATTAATGAATGTAAAAAAAGCAAGTAGTAGAATTCTATTTTTGTATGCTGAGTTAACACCATATTTTCTAGGATCTATAGAAAATTTCTCTTCTAAAAATAATAATTTTTTTATTCATGTAGTTTATCTTAATATGTTTAAAGGACTATCGATTAATGAGAAATTACAATCTAAATTTACTCCAAAGAATCAATTTAGATCTTTTAATAATTTATTAAGTTTTGTTAACGATCTTAAACCTTCAATAATTTTAATATCTGGGAGGATGAATTCTGATTATTTAAAAATTGCAAAAATATTTTCTGATAAAACAATAAGAGTTACAGTCCAGGATACTATGTATAGAGGATCATTTCGTCAACTTTTACAGAGGTTGTTCAAAAACTATCTTTACACTCAATATTTTGATAAATTTTGGGGTGTTGGATCACAACAAACAAAATATGCAAAATTTATAGGTTTCAAGGAAAATAAAATTTACAGTGGATTCTACGTAGCAGCTGAAATTTTTTTCAAAAGCTACAAGAAAAAAAAATATTTAAAAAAAGATAGTTTTAATTTTCTTTTTATTGGAAGACTTGTAAAAGAAAAAAATATTTTAAGACTAACTAACGCAATTGAGTTAATTAATAAAAAATTTAATAAAAAGCATAAACTTTTTATTATAGGTGAAGGATATCTTCTTAACAAATTAGAAAAGTTTAATTGTGTTAAACTATTAGGCATTAAAAATCAAAAAGAAATTATTAAGATAGCCAATAACTGTGATATTTTTTGCTTACCTAGTGTATATGAACCATGGGGAGTAGTTGTCCATGAAATGACAGCACTTGGACTTCCAATAATTTGTTCAAAAAATTGTGGCTCCTCATTTGATTTAGTTGAAGAAGGTACTAATGGATATAAATTTGATCCTTATGATATTAATTCCATAAAAGATTCAATTATTAAAATTGTTACTCTTTCATCTACACAATTAGACAATTTTAGCTCAAACTCTAATTTAATTGCTAAAAAAATCAACCATAAAAATTGGAACAAAACATTAATCTCGATGATAAACTAAACATTGGATATGATAATTGGTATTGACGCATCAAATATAAGAACAGGAGGAGGCAAAAAACATTTAGAAAAATTTATAATTAATTGTATTTATGAGGACAAGAACATTAATTTTGTAGTTGTTTCTAATCATTATGTAAATACTGATTTTAGTGAGCTATCAAATGTTAAGTGTATTTCAAACATATTTTTAAATTGTGGTAGTTTACTATCTCTGATATCACAATTATTTATTTCATCATATTATTTTAAAATTAATAAATGTGATCTTGTTTTCGCACCCGGAGGTATTTTTCTATCTAGATTTAAACCTTTTTTTACAATGAGTCAGAATATGTTGCCATTTGACTCAGAATCAATTATAAATTTTTCATTATTTAAAAGAATTAAGTTTTATATGATTAGAGTTTTGCAGTTGTATTCATTTAATAAATCTAATGGTGTAATATTTTTAACTGAATATGCCTATAAAATCATAAACAATAAAATGTCTAATAAAGTAAAATCAATAATAATTCCTCATGGTATTCATCAACAGTCTAATAATATTTACAGAATTAGAAATAATTATTTTAATATTTTATATATATCAGATTTTTTGCCATATAAAAATAATCTGAATGTCTTTTTAGCTGTTAAGGAATTAATAGATGAAGGATATGATATTAATTTAACGTTAATTGGACAAAAAGATAAAGTTCAATTTAATAGAATGAAAAAAGTGTTAAAAAGTAACAAGCATTTGAGAAATAAAATTAAAGTTTTAGGAAAAATACCAAGTCAAGACATTTCAAAATATTATAAAAATGCTTCATTATTTTTATTTGCTTCATCATGTGAAAATTTACCATTTATAATGTTAGAAGCGATGAGTTTTGGCTTACCAATAATAACAACAAGAAAAAGTCCAATGAAAGATATAGTTATGAGCCAAAATATTTTTTTTGATAGTAATGATATAAATGATATTAAGAAAACTATTCTATTGAACATGAAAGATGATAAGCTAATTGAAATGTCAAATAGTAATTTTCTTGAATCAAGAAATTACTTATGGAAAAATAATGTAATTAATACACTTAGCTTTTTCAAATCAAATATTTAATTATTAGATGATTTACCATACTTAAATTGATTGCAGTCAAATCTTGGTAAAGCATGAATTCTGTTGACTAAATCATTTTGGCTAATATCTCTTTGCTCGACATTGAATGAGAAATCACATCCATAATTATATAGGATTTTCTCAGTTTGATTATTAAAAGTATGAAACCCACCGTATGGATAGCAAAATGTTTTTACATCTAAAACTCCAATTTTACTTTCAATAAATTGAAAAGAATTTTCAACTTCATACTTTTGAATCTGTGTAGGTAGCTTGGATAACACTTGGTGATTTTCAGTATGACTACCAATCATCATTCCTTCAGACTGCATTTCCTTTAGATTGTCAATACTTAAATATACATCCTTCACAGAAAAGTCCTCTTTTATAAACTCATTGAACAACTCATCAATTACTTTTTTACGTTCATTGTATTTAACATAATAATTTAAAATTCTTTTAATAATTAACGAGTATTGGTCATTTTTCTGATTTATATAAGTCAGTTTTTTAAATTCATCAATTTTATTTTTATCAAATATTTTTTCAATATCCATATCTAGTAAATATGAGTAGATTTCTTGTACTTTACAATTTGAAAGTAGAATATGAATCCTGTGGACATCCAAAATTTTATTGTTTTTTAAAGGAAAAGTTGGTATAAAGAAAATTCCCCAAAGACCTCTTTTTTTTAATTCTGGAAAAACATTTTTATAATGGCAAATAAGTCCATCATCAAAAGTTAGTAACACCCCATTTTTATTTTCTTTGTTTCTGATTGAATCTATGAATGATTCTTTATTAATAAATCCATAATTAGCTTCAAAATAATCTAATTGTTTTTTGAAAGAATTAATATCAAGTCTAAAAAGATGGGGAAATTTTTTATCCTTTGGTCTAACATAATGATACATTATGGCTTTCACTTTTCAAATGCATTTATTATTGGAAACTCTTTGTCAATCAATGATTTTTTATCAATATAATTATTAATTTTTTTATCTAGATTTTTATAGGCTTCTCTAACACACTCTTCATTAAAATCTATATTTCTATATAATTTGCCTTTACGTTTATTTTTTTCCTGTTTTTTTAGCTTATGAAAAGATTTAATTATTTTAATACACTCATATGTAGAATCTTGTATGAGCCTGTTTCCTATTGAGTGAATAGAATCGTTTATTTTAATTTCTGCTCTAATTTGGTGAATTATAGTTCCAGTATCTATTCCCTCATCAATATGCATAAAAGTTGTTCCTACAGCAGATAACTCATTTTCAACAAATGGCCAAAAATTAGTTCCAGATCCTCTGTAATAAGGAGAAATTCCTAGATGAATATTAATAAACTTTCCTTTAAAGATTTCTAAAAGTTCTGATTTAATAATTGAGCAGCCGTATGAAATAATTAAGTCGGGGTTTAATAGTTTTATTTTATTAACATTTTCAGTTAGATTAATATCGCCTCTATTTATAAAAATAGAGTTGGATTTATCTTTAGTTTCATCACAAAATTTTTTAAAAAAAATTATTTCAGATTTTACTCTTTCTTCAAGATGTTTTGTTCTTAATTTATTATTTTCTTGTTGACTAACCTTTTTTATGATATTTCCATTATCAGATTCACAAAATGACGCAATTACAGAAATCTCACTATGATTAGACATATATTTTTTAAAGAAAATATGTCTTAATTCGTTACCTGTAAGCAATACTATCTTTTTCATAAAATCATTATAAAGATTTCAATCATTTGTAGTTATCAAAAATATATAAATATTATCGATATATTTGTAAATACACATCATTTTCATGAGCAAACTATTAATAACAGGTGGGACAGGTTCTTTTGGTAAAGCATTCCTCAATAAACAGCTCAAAAACAATAATTTTAGTGAAATTAGAATTTTTTCAAGGGATGAAAAGAAACAGGATGATCTAAGGAAACTTATTGACTCTCCTAAAGTTAAATTTTATTTAGGTGACGTAAGGGACATCAACTCAATTGAGCCTGCAATTAATAATGTCGACTATGTGTTTCACGCAGCTGCGTTAAAGCAGGTACCATCTTGTGAATTTTTTCCTGTTGAAGCAGTAAAAACTAATATAATTGGAGCCAATAATGTATTAACTCTAGCAAAAAGAAACAACATTAAAAAGCTTGTTGTTTTAAGTACTGATAAGGCAGCATATCCAATTAATGCTATGGGAATGTCAAAAGCTTTAATGGAAAAAGTAATGATTTCTATTTCTAGAAATCTTGATATTAAAAAATCAATCTTTTGTGGAACAAGGTATGGAAATGTTATGGCATCTCGAGGTTCAGTTATCCCTTTATTTATAAAACAAATAAAAAACAAACAAGACTTAACACTTACAAGTCCTGAAATGACAAGATTTATGATGAGTTTAGATGATGCTGTTAATCTAGTTAATCACGCTTTTGAAAATGCAAATAATGGAGATATTTTTGTTCAAAAATCCCCGTCAGCAACTATTGAAACTGTTGCTAAAGCATTAATAAGCATCTATAATTCTTCTTCTAAAATTAAATATATTGGAGTTAGACATGGTGAAAAAATGTATGAGACTCTAGTAACAAAGGAAGAGATGAGTTCTTCAGAAGATCTTGGTAATTATTTTAAAATAGTTCCTGATGGTCGAGATTTAAATTATGACAAATATTTTTCAAAGGGTAAAACAGAAAGACAAATTGATGAGTATAATTCAAACAATACAACTATGTTAAATGTCGAAGAAATGAAAAAATTATTATTGAATCTTGAAGAAATTAAAAGTGATTTAAAATCATAAAATTATTCATTTGAGAGTTTTAATATCAGGTCATAAAGGTTTTTTGGGAAGTCACCTACAAAGAGGCCTACTCACAGTTAATCATAGTTATTCAATAATTTTTCTAACAAAATCTGACTTTAAATCTGCAAACCTTAATAATAAAATAAAAAGTGATGATATAATTTTTCATTTTGCAGGTATTAATAGAGATATAAGTGATGAAGCTGTATTAGAAAAAAATGAGCACATTAATAACATATTGCTTAAGGCTCTTGAAAAAACAAAATTTTCTGGTAAATTATTTTTTTCATCATCAATTCAAGAGAATCTTAATACAAAATATGGAATCGCTAAAAAAAATGCAAGGGTAAAATTTTTAGATCAGTCAAAAAAACTTGGTTATGTATTCCATGGTTTAATTTTACCAAACTTATATGGTCCTTTCTGTAAACCAAATTATAATTCATTTATTGCTTCATTTTGTTATAATATTATTCAGTCAAAAAAGAATGAAATAAAAGAAGATAGAAATATTCCGCTATTATATGTTAATGATCTTATATATAAACTAATTGAATCTATTGAGTCTAGTGATAAAATTATATTAACAGATCTAATCAATCAAAAGAAAGTAAGTGAAGTGTTAAAGCTATTAGATATGTTTAATGAGACATACATTAAAAATGGCACTTATCCTAATTTAGATTCATATTTTAAGCTTAGTTTATTTAACACCTTTATGTCTTATATAGATATTAAAGAATTTTTTCCAAAAAAATATAATGTTCATGAAGATAATAGAGGTAGTTTCACTGAACTAATTAGGTCTAATTCCAGCGGACAATCATCAGTGTCTATTACAGGAAGAAATGAAATAAGAGGTAATCATTTTCACACTAGAAAAGTAGAACGATTCTCTGTAATAAAGGGAAAAGCATTAATTAAATTAAGAGAGGTGCTCTCTGAGGAAGTTACAGAGTTTGAGCTTAGTGGGGAATCCCCATCATATATAGACATTCCAATATGGAATACTCATAATATTCAAAATATTGGTAATGATGAATTAATAACAATTTTTTGGATAAATGAACATTATGAAGATAAAACTTCAGATACCTATATTGAAAATGTTTAAATTAGATATGCTATATGAGTAACAAAAAAATTAAATTAGTAACTGTAGTTGGAACTAGACCTGAAATAATAAGGCTTTCATCAATTATAAAACGCTTTGAAAAATCTGAGGTATTTGATCATTATCTTATTCATACTGGTCAAAATTTTGACTATGAACTAAATGAGATTTTTTTTAAAGATTTGGACTTACCTAAACCGAAAATATTTTTAGAATCTGCAGATAATTCTCCTTCGAAAACTATAGGTAATATTTTAATCAAAATAGACGATTTATTAAATGAACTCAAACCTGACGCATTTTTTATTCTTGGTGATACAAATAGTTGTCTATCAAGCATAGTTGCGAAGAAAAAGAAAATACCGATTTTTCATTTTGAGGCTGGTAATAGATGTTTTGATCAAAGAGTGCCAGAAGAGTCAAACAGAAAAATAGTAGATCACATTTCTGATATTAACCTAACATATAGCAAAATTGCTAGAGACTATCTTATACTTGAGGGGATTATGCCAGATAGAGTTATTAATGTAGGTTCACCGATGTATGAGGTCATATCTGAAAACAAGCACAAAATTGATAATTCAAAAATACTTGATACTTTATCCTTAAAGTCAAAAAAATACTTTTTAGTTTCCTGTCACCGTGAAGAAAATGTAGATAATACATCAAATTTGAAATTATTAATCAATTCATTAAACGAATTGTGCACAGAACATAAAATTCCTGTCATATTTCCAATGCATCCAAGAACCAGAAAAAAAATTGATAATATTAACTTTAAGTTGAATAAGTTAGTAAAAGTGATTAAACCATTAAGCTTTTCGGATTATTGTAAATTACAGATCGAATCTTTTGTTGTTCTATCAGACAGTGGGACAATTTTTGAGGAGTCATCAATATTAAACTTCAAATCACTGAATCTCAGAGAATCCCATGAAAGACCTGAGGCTATTGAAGAGGCTACTACAGTAATTACTGGTCTAGGTATGAAAAGAATTAGAAATGGTCTTGATTTAATTCAAAATCAGATTACTGGAAAGAATAGAAATTTCAATATAGTGAATGAATATAATGTTCCAAACGTTTCATTAAAGGTCGAAAGAATAATTCTATCATATATTGACTATGTAAATCGAGTAGTTTGGCAAAAAGAATCTTAATTTACACTAATCATTATTTTCCGGAACAATTCAAAATTAATGAAATTGTTGATTGGCTATCATCTTCTAAATTCCATATTAGGGTTATCACATGTATACCAAATTATTCAGGTGGAAAATTTTACAAAGGTTATGGATTAAAATCTTTTGAGTCACATGATAATAAAAACGTAGTTATTAATAGGTTGCCTTTAATTCCCAGAGGTAATGGTAATTATTTTAGAAGAATTTTTAACTATACCTCATTTTTTACATCAACATTCTTGTTTACAATATATTTAATGTTATTCAAGAAAAAATATGATTTTATTTTTGTACATCACACTAGTCCCATTCTAATTGCAATTAGTCCAATTATCTATAAAATATTTTTTAAAAACAAAATGTTTTTGTGGGATCTTGATTTGTGGCCAGATACTCTTAAAAATTTAGAAATAATAAAATCAGGAGTATTAATAAATCTTTTAGAGTCTTTTGTAAAATATATTTACAGTTTTTATGATAAAATTTTAATAGGTTCTCATGGATTTAAGGAAATCGTTAAGGAAAGATTTAATAAAGAGATAATTTACTTTCCTAATTGGGCGGAAATTCAAATAGAAAAAAATTTAATTACAAAACAAATAAATTTAAATATTCCTAAAGGATACTTTACAATTTTATATACTGGAAACATTGGATTAGCTCAAGGCTTTAAAAACGTATTAAAACTTATTAATGGTTTAAAAAATCAAAAAATTCACTGGATATTTATAGGCGAGGGCACCTCAAAGCAAGCTTTTATAAAAGAGATCAATAAACTTGGACTAAGTAGTTTATGTTCATTTGTAAATCAAGTGCCGGTTTCTGAAATTCCTAATTATTGTAGTATTGCTGATGCAATGTTTTTATCAATTAAAAATACCCCTCTATTTTCTAAAACTGTACCTGCTAAATTGCAGTCATATCTTGCAATAGGTAAACCAATAATTGGTCTTTTAGCTGGAGAAGGAGCAGATATTATTAAGAAGTCAAAGTCTGGTATTACTTGTGAAAACAATGATATTAGTATGTTTGTTAACAAAATAGCTAAATTCATTAGGTTAAATAATTCTGAATTAAATGAAATGGGAAAAAACGGACATGATTTTTATAAATTGAACTTCTCTTCAAATATTAGAAAAACTCAATTATTTAATCTTTTTAAATAATAAAAGATTGATATTATTGAAGTGTTTTTTTTATTTATTAATTTAAGCTTCACAATATATAATTTCAGTTTATTATGGGGGACTTAGATCAAAATAAAATAAATTCAAAAAAATCACTATTTAGTATTTTTCAAAAATCAAAAGTTTCTATTTATAAATGGGAAAACTATTTTGATATTTATGAATCATATTTTAAAAAGTTCATAAATAAGAAACCTAGATTTTTGGAAATTGGGATTCAGTATGGAGGGAGTTTAAGAATGTGGGAAGAGTATTTTATTAATGCTAAAATTTTCGGAATTGATATAAATCCTGATTGTAAAAAATTAGAAAAAGAAAATATTGATATCCAAATTGGATCACAAAATGACAAAAATTTCCTTAGACAGTACTCTGAATACGTTCAAAATCTTGATATAATAATTGATGATGGTGGACATACGATGGAACAGCAATTAAATACATTTAAAGAACTTTTTCCTATTCTAAATGATGGTGGAATCTATATTGTTGAAGACATTGAAAGCTCATATTTAAACATGTATGGAGGTGGATATAAACGAAGGGGTACCTTTGTGGAATTTTCAAAAAATATTATAGATTTTATTAATGCAAACCACAGTGATTTCAAAACTCTTAAACCAAATTGGTATTCAAAGAACATTGAGTTCATTCATTTTTATAATAATGTTGTTGTAATCAAGAAAAAAAATATTTTGGAGTTTCCTAAACAAATTAGGAATCGTGGAGAATTAACAATAAATGTAGATAAAAGATCAAAGGTTCCCAAACTTAAATTATTTGCTTCAACTATAATTTCATTAATTAATAAATTATTGGGATATCTAAGGCTTAAACCACTCTACATTGGTTCAACATCTCAAAGATTATAGTGTTACAATTTTTAATTATACATTAGTCATTTAATTCTAAGCATAGTATTGACATAAATTGCATTTTAGTATATAATATAATAGATTTGTCAGTAAAAGTAGTATGAATGATATAATGGATTTTAGTAATCTAGAGCTTTCTTCAACAAGCCTTTCTCAATTTTTAATTGGATTTATAGTTACAGTATTTTTATCATTATTATTAAGGTTAATTTACATTAAATATTCTGATTCTGTATCTAATAAATCATTAATTGCTAATATTTTCCCCCTTTTCGGTGTATCTATATTCCTAATTGTAATTACTATAAAATCAAGTATTGTATTGTCTCTCGGCCTAGTGGGTGCTCTCTCTATTATAAGATTCAGGACTGCTATCAAAGAGGCTGAGCAGATCGTTTATTTTTTAATATTAACTGGAGTTGCTATTGCAACTGCAGCTGGTTCATATTTCTTTCCTCTAATACTAGTTTTATTTGTTTTTGTATATAACTATTATCAAAAAGCAAAAAATTTAGAATCTATTCACTCAATTAATGATCAATTGGTTATTTCAGTTGAAAAGATATCTAATAATGATATACATAGTTTAGCAAAAAATTTAACAGATGAGGGAGTTAATGTTGAGATTCAAAGTATAAGTAAGCAAGAAAAAAATATCGTTGTAGTATTTAAGTTATCAGATTTTAATCTTAATAAACTAAATATTGTTGAAGCTTTCTTAGATAGTAAAAAAATTAATAAAAGAGAAATTCAATTTTTTTCTTCCTCAGAATGAAATATTCAAAAAAACCAAAGCGATTTATTTCAATCTCTTTAATTCTTATTTTTTCTATTTTTTTGATTACTATTGGATATTTTCAAAGGGAAATACTCTACAGATCTATAATAACTGTTAATATTGGCTCACTTTATGTCAAATACTTAAATGATAAGGCAGAATTCATAAATTTTCTTGATAATAATCGCATTAAAACCTTGTCATTTTCTTTATCACCTAATAATTATGTTAAGCTACAAAAGGAAAGATCAAAAATGGTAAATAATTATGTCTTTTCAGGAAACCAGTGGTCTGGTGAAAATCTCTATTATAAATCCATTTTAACTGATGGTAAAAATGAAACTGAGGCTGAGATTAGACTCTTTGGTCTAAACCCTGATCATTTTAGAGATGTTAATGGACACAGCTTTAGAGTAAAATTTGATGGTGAATTAGGTTTTGGAAATAAAAAGGTTAATTTTTTGAACCCTAGATCGAGAGACTTTATAACAGATCCTCTAGTAAATATGATATATTCTAAGTTATATAATGGGATAGGTATAAATTATAGACCTTATAGAATTATTTTAAATAAAGCAAATTATGGGATTTTATATCAGGAAGATTTTTTTGATAAATATTTAATAGAAAAAAATAAAAGAAGAGAATCTGTATTATTTGAAATTATAAACGATTCTATAAAATTTAACTATACAGGAGATGATAATTCCTTAGAATCAACTGCTTTTAGGCTTGAGCAGCTTTTTTATTATGATATTGATTCATTTGCTAATAAAATTGATAGGACTAAAATAAAAAACATAATTAAGCTTGGATTACTAATTAATGATGAGCATGCCTTTAGTGATATTAATCTCCACTGGTATTACAATCCAGTTAATAATTTAATTGAACCAACCTTTAGAGAAGGGTTTATCAAAAAATTTGAAAAATTTAATTTAGATGCGATAGCAAATAATAATAAGTTAATAAAAAAAATATTCGATCAGAAACTAGAAAACCAAATATTACATGAATTAAAAGAAGAGATTGATGAAATTGAAAATTTTATCAAATCTGATACATCATATATTGATTTAAAAAATAAAATGCTAGGATTTTCAAATCAAATTCAAAAAAGAGAAAAAATATTTCTTGAAAATATTGAGTTTGTAAAAAAAGAAATTCTTGATAAAAATTATGATTATCAACAAAAGGATCGTGAAATATTAAAAATCACCAAAGACACATTAATTACTGGTAAATTTATTGTTTCTTCAAATCAAAAATTAATTATAGAGGAAGGAGTAACTGTGAAGTTGGATAATGCTTACATGAAAATCTACGGAGAGTTTCAAGCTATCGGCTCTCCTTCAAGCCCTATTAAAATTTTTGGTACAAATAGACTTGGGACTATCTTTTTTAATTCACAAGAGCAAATTAACATAAACCACGTAATATTTAAATCTTTAAGTAATAATCTATCAGTTTTTGATCAACCTGCTGCTATTAGTTTTTATGAATGTGCTTCAATAAATATTTTAGATTCTGTTTTCACTCAGAATTTAAATGGTGATGATTTTTTAAATTTCTTTAGATCCAAAAATATTGTTATCAAAAACTCTTTATTTAAGAATATAATAAATGATGCAATTGATTCAGATTTTTCAAGCCTTACTATAACTAACTCGGAGTTCAAAAATATTGGTAATGATGGAGTGGATGGATCAGGAAGTAATGTAATAATAAACAATTCAAAATTTTCGGAGGTATTTGATAA
>MDTG01287191.1_pt1 | contig 27614 bp, 24 predicted proteins | sample 811421 | NCBI WGS metagenome assembly MDTG01 (sample SAMN05326645, study PRJNA326480) | marine metagenome | isolation source: seawater | place: Pacific Ocean: South East | collected 2011
ACGCATCCGTCTTATTAACTCCAGCTTGCTCAAGTATATTCTTGTCTATGGAATTCCCGTTTAGTACTATTGATTTTTTTAGTTCAGTTGCGGCCTTTTCTGCAGTTTCTTGGTTTAGCTCAATCAGTTTTATATTAATATTTGATACATTGGACTCAAGCGATTTAGCTAGGTATGAGCCAACATTACCGGCGCCTGCAATAATAATATTGTGCGCTTCAGGTTCAGTGTGTCCCAATACTTTTAATACTTTACTAATATGCTCCGAGTCACAGACTAGATAAACCTTATCATTATGTGCAAGAATATCTTTTTGAGTTGGAATGATAATTTTATCATTCCTATTAATCCCAACTATTGTACAAGTTAAATCAGGATATTTTTCAGTGAGCTCACGAAGTGGTGTGTCAACGACTACACAATTTTCATCAATGTTAACACCTAAAAAAGAAATTTTCTTTTCGCCAAACTCGATGATTTCGAAAGCGCCAGGCAGTTGTATATTTTTTAAAATTGAGTCAGCAATTTCTCTTTCAGGAGAGATAATTACATCAATTGGTATATGCTCACGAGTAAATAAATTTTCATATTTTGGATTAAGGAAATTATTTGAACGAATTCTACCAATTTTGGTTGGAATATTAAAAATTAGATGAGATATAGTGCAAATTACCATATTAACCTCATCATTTTGTGTTACCGCAATTATAACATCGGCATCGCTTGCGCCCGCATCTTCCAGTACCTCTGGGTAGGAACCATTACCTCTGATAGTTCTTACATCAAGTGTCTTATTCATATTTTCTATAAGCTTTTGAGAGTTATCTATGACAGTTACATCATTTTTTTGAATAGATAGTTGTTCTGCAATACCAAAACCAACCTGCCCAGCTCCGCATATGATTATTTTCATCTAATACCCTATTTAAATCCTTTTATCTATACCAAGATATTTTAATTTTCTATGAAGCGCTGTTCTTTCCATGCCAATAAAATCAGCTGTTTTTGATATATTTCCGTTGAACCTTGCAAGCTGCGTGACGATGTAGTTCCTCTCAAAAAGATCTCTAGCATCTTTCATATTATACGAAATTAAAACCTCATTATTACTTGTAATATTGGGATTATTCTCACGAATTTCAATGGGGATATTATTCGCGGTTATGGAATTTTGATTTTCAGAATTCATTTGTAAGATTACCCCGTCTATACAATTTCTTAATTCTTTTATATTTCCAGGCCAAGAATAAGACTGCAATATGGCTAGCGCATCATCTGTTATGTCAATGGTATGATTAATTTCTGTTGTTACCACATAGTCCTCAATAAAATATTTAACTAATGGGGATATGTCTTCTTTTCTATCAATTAGGTTAGGAATATGAATTTGCTCGATTGATATCCTATTGAACAAATCATCAAGAAAAAGGCCAAGTGATACATATGATTTCAAATCTTTTGAAGTACTTGCTACCAATCTGAAATCTAAATTAACTAATTTGTATTTATTATTAACTAGATTTAAGAGAACTTTCTGAGACTCCATAGATAACTCAGATATTTCATTTATGAATAGTGTTCCACCATTTAGTTCTCTAATAAAACCACTATCATCATCGTCGTTTGCGAATATCCTATCTTCAAATTCTTTCGCATTAATATTTCTTGCATTTAATCGGGTAAATAAGAATTTAGATCTACTTGATTTATTATGTATAAGCCTTGCAATGAGCTCCTTCCCCACTCCACTTCCACCAGTGATTAAGATCCGACTTTTTACATCAGCAAGCCTGATAATTTCCTGATTTAATTGTATGACAGTATTTGAAACGCCTATATAGTCCCTAGCATAGTTTGATCTATTTCTAATACTTGTGATTTCTTGACGAAGATTATAAGTCTCAGACGCTCTTTTTATTGTGTGCATTAATCGTTCTGTCTTAAATGGTTTTTCCAAGTAGTCATAGGCACCAATCTTTATAGCTGTTACCGCAGTATCAACATTCCCATGACCAGATATAATAATGATTGGTATTTCTGGTCGAGTAACGTGGATTTCTTGCAGTAACTCAATACCATCCAATTTACTTCCCTCAAGCCAAACATCTAATATTATTAGATCAACGCTATCTTTTGATATTATACCTAAAGCATTATCACTATTTTGGGCATTATAGGTATTGTACCCTTCATCCTCCAGAACTCCCGATATTAGCTTACAGATGTCAATTTCATCATCTATTATTAATATATTTTTATTTTCAATCATTAATTTTTTCGGTATTACTTTCTAGTGATTTTGGTAGAATTAACTCAACAGTAGCACCTGCAACATCATTCTCAGATGTCATCTGATTTTTTAGATTAATTTCACCTTTGTGTACTTCAATTATATTTTTTACAACCGATAAACCAATCCCAGTACCCATCTCCCTTGTTGTATAGTATGGCTCGAGTAACTTCTCTGGGTCACTTTTTGGAAACCCCGTACCATTATCAATAATACTAATTATCACCTGATCAGACATATCGACGAGTGATATACTTATTTGTCCCGAATTATCATTTTTGTGTAATGAAAATATTGACTCAGAGGAATTCTTGATAATGTTAATCAAGGCCTGACTAATGAGCCTACGATCAAAATTAAAGAATATTTCACCAGCAGGTATATTTAATTTTATGTTTATTGATTCAAAGGTAATCTTCTGAAGCAGAACTGCTTGCTTAATTGTATCGCAAATATCATAGCTATTCATATTCGCTGTTGGAACCTTTGCAAATGCTGAAAATTCATCAACTATCTTGCCTAAATCACCAACTTGCCTAATTATTGTATCTGTACAATCTTCGAATACATCCAAATCATCTGTTATTTGACTTTTGTATTTTCTTTTTAGTCTTTCGGCAGATAGTTGTATTGGTGTTAATGGATTTTTTATCTCATGTGCAATCCTTCTTGCTACATCTGCCCAAACAGATGTGCGTTGCGCATCAAAAAGATCGGTCACATCGTCGAAAGCGATGACCATAGAGCTTTTTTTAGTTTTGTCTTCTTTGGTAATTTTTATATGCAAATTTCTATATTGATCATTAATTAGTACGGTAATATATTCATCGATATTATCTCTGCTTTTATATGCCTTTATTAGTATATCTGAAAATTGTGGCATTATATCTATAATATTGATCCCCATGATCTCACTTAGCCGTTTATCAAAGAAGAAGCATGCTGAAAGATTAGCTATTTGGATACTGCCATTGCTATCAATGCTTATTACACATGAAGTAATTCCAGAAAGCACCGCTTCTGTAAATTTCCGTCTCTCGTCAAGAAGTTGATTATTGGAAATAAGATTTTCCCGCTGATTTTTTAGATCAGCCGTCATGTTATTAAACGTACTAACAAGGTTATGCATATCATTATCAATTCTAGACTTATTATCAATATTAACATCAAGATCTCCATCTGATACTTTTTTTGAAGCATAGATTAGCTTCGCAATTGGCGCTGAAAGTCTATTTGCAAAAAATATACTAAACCAAATCGCAACTGTTAAAAAAACAAGTGAAAAACCGACATATTGAAGGGCAAACGTCACTTGAGTGTTGAATCTTCTTTCCTCAAGGTTTGTGTATTCATTTTGAGTAAGAGCCAATTGCTTTAGATGTTTAATAACGATAGGATCAACAGCCTTATATATTAACAAATATCCATCAATGAAATCTGGTAAAAGAACAATAGCACTGACCATATTATAGTCGTTTGGTTTAAATATGATTATATCGCCCTGATCCGCACGATCATATGACAATTGTGATGGCTTGGTGTAACCAAGTTCATATGCAGGAGTGGTTGTGTTGATTAAAATATTGCCATCCCTATTTACAATATATGCCCCAGATAACTTTCTTAGCTTTGCCTGTTTTACAAAATAATCACCAAATGTGTTTATATCATTTTCGAATATATTCACTGAATTATTTAAATCTATTTTCATTGCACCAATTTCTGCTCTAAGATTATTTGAATGTTCCCTCAAGTAGCTGTTTGCTACTATATTAGATTTTTCCAACATAGATTTTGTGCGATCTGAAAACCATTTATCTAGACCTCTATCAAGTGTTATCGTAGCTAGTACTGCAACAACTAATGCCGGCAAGGCTGATACGATTCCAAATAAACTAATTAACTTTATTTGCAAACTTGCTCCCGCAATATTTCTTTTACGAGCTATCAGAATCTGCGAGAATTTACTAATAATCAAAAGAACCATCGTTACAATAAAGATCGTATTCATTATAAACAGAAGGAAAATTACTGTATTCGAAGGTATGAATACTTGCCCTGTAAGTATAAGCCAGGTAGATGAGATGAGGAAAATTGCTAATAGCAATATGAGAATATTGAATAAGGTTCCTTTATAGGAATTGAAAAATTCCCTTAATGGATTAAATAATTTAAGTGTATCAATGTTACTCATGGTTTTTATTATATATTATTAATAATATAGTTTTTAATCATAAATTTTATCTTAATAGCTTTTGAATGCTAATTCTTTGGTATGTCTGTGCTCAGGAGCCGTAATTTTTTACGCAGAGTATTTCGATTAAGGCCAAGTATTCTCGATGCTTTTATTTGATTGCCCTTTGTTGACTTCATTACAAAATTTAAAATTGGCTTTTCAAATTGTATAAGTAATTTATGGTATAGGCCCTCGTCTCCCTCTCTAAACTCCTCTATTGAGTATTTACTTAAATAACTCTCGATATGGTCCTCAAGGGTTCTGAGCTGTTTTTTGTCAGATATATAATCATTACTTTTCAAGAAAGAGAATTCATTTTTTATAATATCGAGAGATATATTTTCATTCGGATATAGGGTAATTAATCTTTTAATAAAATTTTCTAACTCTCTAATATTACCTGGCCAATCATAATTCTTAATATAATTTAATGCCTCTTGCTCGATTCTGCTTGAGTTATCATTTGGGGCATTAATTGTCATGAAATGATTCACTAAAGCCGGAAGATCATCTTTTCGGCTCCTTAATGGAGGTAACATTATTGGGATTACATTTATTCTATAATAAAGATCCTCACGAAATGCTCCGAGTTTTATTTGATCAGATAATGACTTATTTGTTGCGGCAATAATTCTTACGTTAGTTTTAATTGGTTTAGTTCCGCCAACAGTTAGAAATTCTCCTTCTTGAAGAACTCTCAACAGTCTTGTTTGAGTCTCAATGGGCATATCACCAATCTCATCTAAAAAAAGTGTACCTCCATCAGCAATTTGGAATTTACCAATTTTCTTGTCAATTGCACCGGTAAAAGCCCCTTTTTCATGCCCAAATAATTCAGACTCAATTAGATCCTTTGGAATAGCGGCCATATTTATTGCGACAAATTCAGAGTCTTTTCTCTTACCAAATTCATGCAATGCCTTTGCAATTAACTCTTTACCTGTTCCAGACTCACCAGTTATGAGTACTGTAAGATCGGAATTCATCAATCTTGCCATTACTCGATACACCTCTTGCATTGGTTTGGACCTGCCAATCAATGGCAATCCATCCGCTGACTCAAAATTATCATCATCAACTACTTTTTTATTTTCGGTGATTGCTCTATTAACGATATTAAGGAGCTCGGAAATATCAAAGGGTTTTGGTATGTATTCGAATGCACCAAGTTCATTGGCTTTTATTGCGGTCATTAGTGTGTTTTGTGCGCTCATTACTATAATAGGTGTGCCGTTATTTATTTTTTTAATTTTTGGAATTAGCTCAAATGCATTTGCGTCTGGCATAACGACATCTGTAATTATTAAGTCGGCAAAATTTTCTTTTGCATGATTCCACAATCCAGTTGCATTTTCGGTAAGCGTGACTTCAAACCCAGACCTTTTCAGTGCGGTTTCCAATACAAGCCTTATAGCCTTATCATCGTCAGCGACTAATATATGTGTTTTTCTCATTTAACCCTCACTAATCTGATATAGGAAATAAAATAGACATTTTTGTCCCTCTAGACGTTGTTCCGCATTCAATTACTCCATCGTGATCTCGAATTATCTTTGATGCTATAGATAGCCCAAGCCCCCTTCCCTCTTTTTTATTCGTAATAAATGGATCAAAAATATTTTCATATATTTCTTTATCGATTCCCCCTCCGTTGTCTTCGATTGAAAAGCATAGTGGTAATTCAATCTTTTTATTTGATGTTGGCAGGCTTATTCGAACACTAGACAGAAAAGATGAGCTTAGTGTAATTTCACCCCTCGCTGAATTACTCTTAATGGCTTCGCTGCTATTCTTTATAAGGTTCAAAAGTACTTGTATAAGCAGATCTTTGTTACCGTGAATATCAGGGAGAGATGGGTCAAACTTTTCAACAAAATTTATATCTTTCGCAAACCCATTTTCTGCAATCATCTTCACATGATTGAAAATTGTGTGCATATTAATTTTTTCTTTTTTTATTTGTGAGCTATCAGAAAAAATTTGCATACTGTTTATTAAATTATTAATTCTATCTGTTTCATCGCAAATAATGGAAATCAATGATTGATTTTCGGCGCTTGCACCATCGAGCAATAACTGTGCGGCGCCCTTTATCCCAGAAAGAGGATTTTTTATCTCATGCGCTAAAATAGATGACATTTCAACCAATGACTTAGCGGATCCTGCTTGCATGTATTGTCTGTTGAATTTCTTAGCGATACCTCTCTCAATAAACATTAATAAAAGGTACTCACTCTCTTCAAATGGGGATACTTGAATATCAACTTCATGTTCGCGCTGATCTATTATATTGCTGATGAGAAGTGAATATTCACGTATTGTTGTTTTTTTTTCACGGGATTGACTTATTAGATAATACAGCGGAGAAGTCTCTTTATACAAGGCTGTAAACTTGTACTTATTTAAGATACTCCTGCTAATACCAAAAAACATTTCAGCATCATCATTAGAAGTTATGATATTGTCATCTTTATCTAGAATAATCATTGGATGCTTAATCGTTCTGAACAAACTATCCAGATCAATTTGCATTTTATCTAATATTGTTTCCATTTTTATGTTATAAATATAGTATTACTATGATGAAAAAAAGGGCATGCATATCAAATGATTAAATATTAATCATATATATAATTAATTTATATGTACATTGCAATAATTTCTTATGAAAATATCAGTTATAATTTGTGCAGCGGGAACTGGTGAAAGATTTGTTGGCAATTACCCCTTGCCAAAACAATATCTGCCGGTTAATGGAAAGTCTATTATTGAGCACTCAATAGATAAATTTCTGGCTTCTAATTTAATTGAAAATATTGTTATTGCAATTAACCCTACTCATAAACCCATTATAGAAGAGATACTTCAAAAATATAATCATTTGAGTAATATATTCACGATAAACGGAGCAGACTCCAGATTAAAGTCTGTCCAATATGCTTTAGAGTATCTTAGTAAACAAGAGATAACCCATGTGTTTATACACGATGCGGTAAGGCCAAACTTCTCAATTAACTTAATTGAACAACTCATTAATACGGCAAAAGAATCCGATGGAGCTATACCAATAATAAGGTCTACAAATACGATAAAAAAATTTAATAATAATAGCTTACAAACACTTGACAGAGACACAATCATTCAATCCCAAACCCCACAATATTTTCAATTTATCAAAATATATAATTCCTATAAATCACTAAACATTGATGACAATGAGGCACAAAAAATAACAGACGATGCACAAGTGGCAGAGCTGGCGGGTATTAGATTAAAAATACTTGAGGATAGCCCCAGTAATTATAAGATTACTGATGTCAGTGATTATGATCGCTATCGACTAGAAAGTGCAGAAACGCCGCGTATGACAAGAGTTGGTATTGGATTTGATGTTCATAGATTTGGTGAAGGACATAATATTAGACTATTTGGCGTTGATATACCTTACCATAAATCACTTGAAGGACATTCTGATGCAGACGTGGGCCTTCATTCTCTTACTGATGCAATTTACGGATCCATTAGCTCGGAAGATATTGGTTTCCACTTTAAGCCAAGTGACAAGAGGTGGAAAGATGCTGACTCAACTATCTTTCTAAATGACTCACTTGATAAACTTCGAAATTTAGGTGGAAAATTAATTAATATTGATATTGTAGTAATTTGCCAGGAGCCAAATATAAATAAATTTAGAGAGTCCATCAAAGAAAAGCTCTCGATTTTATTGGCAATCGATAAAAATATGATTGGGCTTAAAGCAACAACTACAGAGAAATTAGGTTTTACTGGAAGAAAAGAGGGTATTGCTGTACAAACAATTGTAAATATATTGGTTTAAAAATGAAAGAATTAGAAATAACAGCGCAAGAATTAATAAATGTTTGCAAGATCAAAAATCTCAAGCTGGGAACTGCAGAATCTTGCACAGGCGGACTCATATCCGCCACAATTACCTCGATCTCTGGTTCTTCGGCAATCTATGATTTAGGCTATATAACCTATTCAAATCAATCGAAGGTTGATTTATTAAAGGTTAATCAAAAAGATATTGAACAACATGGTGCGGTAAGTAAGGAGGTTTGTTCACAGATGTCATCAAACTTAATCCATCTAAACCCCAGTATTGATTTATCAATTGCTGTCTCTGGGATTGCTGGCCCAAAAAGTGACGAAACAAAAAAAGAGGTTGGGCTCGTTTATATAGCCATATCAGCCAACAGACAAACGCTCTGCAATGAGTATAAGTTTGGAGATATAGGAAGAGACAATGTACGATATAGCACGACTGTAGAATCGTTTAAGCTAGCACATAAAATTATTAATCAGTTATATAGTTGATTAGCCCTACTCTCGAATGCATCAATATATTTACTAAATACTCTCTCAAACATTATATTAATTACTTTGCCTGTAAGTGAATTTTTCGCAACAAAATCAATCTCGAAGTGTATCTCAGAGCCGCTGTCAATATCTATAAATTGCCAATAGTTATTTAATTTTCTGAATGGTCCATCATTATTGACAACCGCAATTGTTGCATTACCTTTATTCAATGTAATGTGCGAGGTAAAAAACTCGTTTAAAAATCCGTATCCAACCTCCATAACGGCGTCAATATATTCAATTTCCCCATCTTGACTTTTGTTTCTGATATCAATAGCCTTGCAGGCTGGAACAAAAGACGGATATTGCCTAACATCGGCTACCAATTGAAACATTTCATTGGCAGTATATTTTGTTTTTTTTGTTAGCTTTCTTGATTTCATCGCATTACAATGCGTTCTTTAGCTTGATGAAATCTTCGTCAGCGTGAAAAGATGAGCGAGTAAAAGGGCTAGCAGACACCATTTTAAATCCTTTTGATCTTGCTATTGATGCATAACTTTCGAAAACATCAGGGTGAACATATTCCATTACCTTTGCATGTTTGATAGTTGGTTGCAGATATTGACCAATAGTGATAAAATCGACATTAGCTGAAATCATATCATCCATAACCTGCAAAACCTCTTCTCTCTTTTCACCAAGTCCTACCATAATTCCTGATTTAGTAAATATTGCACTATCTCTATGCTTAATTTCTTTCAGTAAGCTGAGTGAATGGAAATACCTAGCCCCTGGGCGAATACTCAGATATAAAGATGGTACTGTTTCTAAATTATGATTGAAGACATCAGGCTTTTGTTCCATCAAAATATCAATGGCGCCATCTTTTTTTAAGAAGTCTGGGGTTAAAATTTCAATTGTTGTTTTTGGTGAGATATCTCTAATATTTTTTATAACATCAACAAAATGTCCTGCCCCACCATCATCCAAATCATCCCTATCTACTGAAGTTATCACCACGTGTTTTAGATTCATTTTTTTTACAGCATTTGCGACTGAAAAGGCCTCATTCTTATCAATCGGACTTGGTAAGCCAGTTTTTACATTACAAAATGAACATGCGCGTGTGCAAGTATCACCTAATATCATAAAAGTGGCATGCTTCTTGTCCCAACAATCTGAAATATTTGGACAGGCCGCCTCCTGGCATACTGTAACAAGATTGTTCCTTTTCATGATTTCATGAGTTTCATGGTAATTCGCAGAATTTTTATAACGCACTCTTATCCATGATGGTTTCTGTCCACTTGGATTTTCTGATTTATTACGGAACTGAGGGTGGCGTAATTTTTCAGTATGATTATGTTTGTTTATTATATTTACCATGTCTACTTAAAATGAATTGGGATATCGTATGCACTAAGCACCGCTTCATGCAGAGCTTCTGAAATTGTTGGGTGCGGGAATATTGTATTTATTATATCTTCTTCAGTACCTTCCATATTTTTTGCAATCGCATAACCGTGAATTAATTCAGTAACGCCATCGCCAATCATATGAGCACCAAGTAACTCTCCAGTGGTATCATGGTAAATTACTTTAACGAAGCCGCTATCATTTGAGATTGCTTTTGCTTTACCATTTGCAATTAGTGGGAATTTACCAACTCTGACAGTGCCATAAAGATCTTTAGCGTCACTCTCAGATAAACCAATTGATGCAATTTGTGGAGATGAATATACACAACCTGGTATATTGCCTTTTTCAATTGTGTGGGTATCCAGGCCTGATAAGTGCTCAACAGCAACTACGCCCTCGTGCGATGCTTTATGCGCCAACCATGGTGCCCCAGCAACGTCACCAATTGCATAAATATTATCTACGTTTGTTTGCATATATTGATTTGTTGAAATTTGCCCATCTATTACACAAATATTGTTTTGCTCAAGTCCAATATCTTCTATGTTACCAGTTATTCCAACAGCCATTATTATTTTTTCAGCTACTATATCTTCTATGTTTTTACCGTCTTTATTCATCAGTGATATATGCATTAATTTTTTATCTTTTTTAATTGCTTTGACATATGATCCTAAATAAAAATTTATACCCTGCTTCTCAAACTCTGTCTTCGCATAGTTAGATATCTCATTATCTTCGTTAGGTAGTATCCTCTCAGCTAGTTCTACAACGTTAACTTTAGATCCTATCGCATTATAGAAATTTGCAAATTCAATTCCAATGGCACCAGATCCTATAACAAGTATCGATTTTGGCATTTTATCAGGTACCATGGCTTGTTTGTAAGACCATACATCATCACCAAAATTAATATTAGGTAATTCTTTTGGACGCGCGCCCGTTGATATAATTATATTTTTTGTTGAAAGAGTTTTTGTTTCTGATTCTCCATCAACTTTGATCGTATTTTTATCAATTATTTGACCATTTCCATGGATAAGATCTATGTCATTTTTTTTTAATAAAAAACCAATTCCGTCAGACAAAGATTTGGCTACGCCACGTGACCTTTCAATTATTTTATTAAAGTCATAGCTTACGTTTTGCGCTGTAATTCCATAATAATCAGATTTTTTGATAGTAGTGAAAACTTCCGAAGATTTTAACAACGCTTTAGTTGGAATGCATCCCCAGTTGAGGCAGATACCACCTAATTTATCTTTTTCAATTATTGCAGTTTTATGCCCTAGTTGCGCGGCACGGATTGCCGCAACATATCCACCAGGACCCGAGCCAATAATAGTAACATCATAATTTAAATCCATTTGAGCATCCGCCTTATAATTACAACAACATTAAGTTGGGGTTTTCAATTAATTGCTTTATATACGCAAGAAACTTGGCACCTACAGCGCCATCAATTAATCTATGATCTGCAGTGAGTGTTATAGAAATGAGCTCATCAATACTGACAGCATCATCAATAACAACAGGAACCTTGCGAGAGCTACCTATTGAAAGTATCGATGATTGCGGTGGATTGATAATAGAAGTAAAATTTTTAATTCCGAAAGATCCAAGATTTGATATTGAAATCGTTCCACCTTGATATTCTGATGGCATCAATCTTTTCCCTCTTGCCCTTGTTATTAAATCACCAACCTCTTCACTAATTTGAAGCAGACCTTTACCTTCAACGTTTCTAATAATTGGTGTTATAAGGCCATTATCAATTGCAACCGCCAACCCAATATCTGTTGATTTATATGAACTTATTTTGTTCTCAGACCATGTTGAATTGACTTCAGGCGTATCAAGCATGGCCATGGATGTGATTTTTATTAAGAAATGATTGAATGATAATTTCATATCATCATGCAGATCTTTATTCATTCCTTTTCTGGTTTTGTTTAGGCTTTGAATGCTCGCATCAATATTTAGTGTATATGATGGTATGGTTGCGTTTGATAATTGTAACCTTTCTGCAATCACCGACCTCATTGTGTCAATAGGTTTTTCAGAGTAATTCAGATTATCAGTGGTCTCTTGTGCCATGAGATCTGATGTAGAGATTTCGCCTTCGAGTTTGACGCCCGATTCTAATCTTACATTACTTTCTAGTTTTACATTAGAATTAGCTTCTGTAATCTTGGAACCATTTTTCTCTATGTTGTGAGACTCTACGTCTTTTTTTAGAATCCTCCCGTTTGGACCAGTGCCCTGAATATCGTCAAGATTAATGCCCATTTCAACCGCAACTCTTTTTGCAACAGGACTGATAAATATTCTATTTTCGTCTTCAATACCGTCTTCAGATGTTACCATCTCACTTAATTTTAAATCTGAAATATCATCGTTTTTATGATCACTTTGAGGAATTGGTGTTTCATTTATTGTTTCTTTTTGATCTTTACCACTTCCCTGACCTTCTTCAAGAGTATCATCCTCTGATTCTAATATTATCGCTATCGGTTCATTTACCTTAACGTCAACAGAGCCTTCAGGAACTAAAATCTTACCCACAGTACCATCATCAGCTGACTCGAATTCCATTACAGCTTTGTCAGTTTCAATTTCAGCAATAACATCTCCCGATGATATATTGTCACCTTCAGAGACATGCCACTTAACAAGATTTCCCATTTCCATTGTGGGGGATAGCGCTGGCATATAGATTGTTATTGACATTGAGAGCTCCTTTTAAACTAAACTTTCAATAATGTTGATTAACTCGCGTTCACTTGGCAAAGCCATTTTTTCAAGATTCTCCGCATAAGGCATCGGCACATCCTTTCCTGTTAAACGTAGAACAGGAGCATCAAGCCAATCAAAAGCATTTTCCATTATAACAGATATTATCTCTGAGGATACACCCGATTGGGACCAACCTTGCTCGACAACAACACATTTATTAGTTTTCTTAACTGAATTTATTATTGTCTGTATATCTAAAGGTCTTATTGTTCGTAAATCCAGAACCTCACAACTTATATTTTGATTTGCTAATTCTTTTGCAACATCTAAGCACATTCTCAAAGAGATGGAATGCGAAATCAATGTTATGTCCGTTCCTTCCCTAAGTATCTTTGCCTTACCAATTGGTATTATTTCATCATCTTCTATTGTTGATTCTTGCTCGGAATACAATATTTCATTTTCCAGGAAAATAACCGGATTTGGATCTCTTATAGCTGACTTTAGTAAACCTTTATGGTCACGAGCAGAAAATGGTGATATGACTTTTAAGCCAGGTATATGTGAGAACCATGCTGTTAAATCTTGACTATGTTGCGCAGCAACCCTTGCTGCAGAGCCGTTCGGACCACGAAATACTATTGGGCAATTTAATTGACCACCACCCATATAAAGTGTTTTTGCTGCGGAATTAATAATATGGTCCATGGCTTGAAGTGAAAAATTGAATGTCATAAATTCAACGACAGGTTTAAGACCCGAAAAAGAGGCCCCAATTGCAAGACCCGCAAATCCATTTTCAGTAATTGGCGTATCTATTACACGGGATGAGCCAAATTCTTGAAGCAATCCTTGCGTCACTTTATATGCACCCTGGTATTCTGCAACCTCCTCACCAATGACAAATACATTTTGATCTCTGCGCATCTCTTCAGCTAACGCATCCCTGATTGCCTCACGGACAGTAGTCTTGCCTTGTCTCTTATCTGTATCTATAACAGCTTTGACTAGAACTTTTTTCTTGGGCTGGTCGTCTATTGTGTTTGTGAAGAGCTTTCCCTTTAATTTTTCGATATTGGTGTTGGTATCTATAATAGCAATGGGTGTTTTTATGGCAATTTGGTCCTGACCATTCTCTACTAAAAATTCCGATATTGTACCTTCAATTTGACATTCAACCTCCATTGTTGCCTTATCGGTCTCAATCTCGGCTATAGGGTCACCAATGCGTAACTGATCTCCAACTTTGACGAGCCATTTAGTAAGAGTTCCCTCTGTCATACTAGGTGACATTGCTGGCATATAAATTTCAGTTTTCATGACTTAAAATCCTATTGATAGACATCCGTGTATAGTTCTGCCTCATCAGGTAATGGGCTGTCAGAAGCAAATTGAGTCGCCTCATCCACAGCTTGTTTGATTTCAGTATTTATGTCCAATAAATTAGCCTCTGTGAGGTAATTATTTTGTATTATTTTATTTTTTAGATTTTCAATTGGGTCAGACTGATCTCTGACTTCTTTAACCTCATCACGCGACCTATATTGTGCAGGGTCTGACATTGAGTGACCTCTATACCGATAGGTAAGCATCTCCAGGATATATGGTCCCCCATTACCCCTAACTTTTGCTACTGCTTTTTTCCCAGCCTCCACGACAGAGTCAATATCCATACCATTAACTTGTTCGCCATCTATACCAAAGCTTATACCTCTTTGTGAGAGATCTTTTTGTGCAGATGACCTCTGCACTGAAGTACCCATTGCGTATCTATTATTTTCTACCACATAAATGCAAGGTAATTCCCATAATTTTGCCATGTTAAAGCTCTCGTAGACTTGGCCTTGATTAGCAGCACCATCACCAAAATATGTTAATGTAATAGCCTTATTTCGTTTGTATTTATTGGAGAATGCTAGGCCCGTCCCAAGTGGTACCGAGGCGCCAACAATGCCATGACCACCATAAAAATTAGCTTCTTTTGAAAACATGTGCATAGAACCGCCTTTACCTTTTGAGTAACCACCAGTGCGACCATATAGCTCTGCCATAACTCCATCTGGACTCATACCACATGCCAACATATGTCCATGATCTCTGTATGTTGTTATCACCTGATCTCCGTCTCTAATACACATTTGAAGTCCAACGACTACAGCCTCTTGACCAATGTATAAGTGACAAAATCCACCTATTTTTCCAAGACCATACGATTGCCCTGCTTTTTCTTCAAATCTTCTAATCAAAAGCATTTTTCTGTAAGCTTCAATAGCTTGATTTTTAGAAAGCTTATTATTTTTTTTGGTTTTGTATGTCATATGTACTCTTTGTTATTTACATTATATATATATAATTACAACAAATATAGAAAATTGGCAAAAAACAGAATGATCGTTCTAATTTTGTGTATATAGTTATTTTTTTACAATAATTTCATCTGGGTGTGCGTAGTATAATATTTTTTTGGCTTTCTCTTGTAACATATCTGCATCGATATTTTTTTCTAACAGTGATATGTGTTTTTCTAATTCTAACCTATGAGCCTCTAATGATGTTAAATCCATAGTTAAACTATCTAACTCATCTTTAAGCAATGAGTTTTTGGCGATACCTGAATTACCAACGAAAGTATGGTAGGAAATATAACCGAGAAAAAGAGATAATAGAGTCGGCAATAGCAGAAATGAGAGATATCTTTTGAACCTAATTAAAAGCATATTACTTGATTTATATTAAAGTTTTTAATATTTAATTAAATATATTTGCTAAATTCACTTTTGCCTGGGAAATACCCTTTTCCACCAAGCTCTTCTTCAATTCTTAGTAACTGATTATACTTTGCAGTTCTATCAGATCGTGAAAGAGAGCCAGTCTTTATTTGTCCTGAATTTGTCGCTACAGATAGGTCGGATATTGTGGTGTCTTCAGTCTCGCCTGATCTATGTGACATAACGCATGAATAACCAGATTTTTTTGCAGAATTAATTGTGTTTAATGTCTCAGTAAGAGTTCCGATTTGATTTACTTTTATCAATATAGAATTTGCAATTTTTTCTTCAATTCCTTTTTTAAGCCTTACCTCATTCGTTACAAACAGATCATCACCAACTAACTGGCATTTATCTCCAATTGCACTTGTTAATTTAGCCCAGCCATGCCAATCGTCCTCTGCCATAGCGTCTTCTATTGAAATTATTGGATAATCTTTTAGTAATGTTTCATAGAAATCAATCATGCCATCAACCGCTATCGCACTATTATTAGACTCAACCTTGTAAAGTTTATTCTCATAAAATTCACTTGATGCTGCATCTAGGGCAATAAAAATATCTTTTCCGCATATGTATCCTGCATCTTTTATTGATTTTATTATAATTTCTATTGCTTTTTTTGTGCTTACAAGATTTGGAGCAAAACCACCCTCATCGCCAACCGAGGTGCCAAGTGAATTTAACTTTAGATTATCCTTCAAAGATTTGAATATTTCAGCACCCGCCCGCAGAGATTCACTAAAGGTATTAAAGTTAGCCGGAATTATCATAAATTCTTGAATATTAATCGGATTATCTGCATGAGCACCACCATTAAGTATATTCATCATTGGAACTGGTAATTTATAATCTTGATCTTTTGAAAGATACTCGTAAAGCTTCTTATTTTCAGATATTGAAGCTGCCTTTGCGACAGCTAAAGAAACAGCCAATATTGCATTTGCGCCAAGATTATTCTTGTTATGTGTGCCATCTAAATCAATTAATATCTGATCAATATCAGATTGATCGAGAGGATTTAATCCACAAAGAGCTTCGCTGATTTGCGTATTAATGTTATTGACTGCCTTCAATACACCCATACCATTATACCTATTATCCTGATCTCTCAGTTCAATGGCTTCATGAATCCCGGTAGATGCGCCAGAAGGAACTGAGTATCGGGCTACTGTGTTATCATCCAGAGTAACATCAGATTCAACTGTTGGATTACCTCTGCTATCTAGAATTTCACGGCCAGTAATATTTACTATTTTTGTCATAAAAGTATCCAATTCCACTATTTGTAATTTTTTGATAATTTATCAAATTCTATTAACTTTTTCGCAAGGCTCCGAAATTCATCTAAATTTAACTGATTATCACTATCTGATATAGCCTCCGTGGGTTTATCATGTACTTCAGCAAAAACTGCCGATACTCCAATTGAGACTGCCGCGGTAGCCAGGGATTCAATAAATTCTTTCTGGCCTCCACTTTTTTCACCTCCGCCAGGTAGCTGAACAGAATGAGTTGCATCAAATATTACTGGAAAATTAAGCTTTTTCATAATTTCGATAGAGCGAAAATCTACTACTAAATTATTATAGCCAAAACTATAACCTCTCTCTGTAAGTAGTATATTGCTATTTGATTGCGATAATACTTTTTCCACCGAGTGTTTTACATCCCATGGCGACATAAATTGAGACTTTTTAATATTAATTGGTTTCTGAGTTTTTGCAGCAGCTAAAATTAAATCAGTTTGTCTCGCTAAAAATGCAGGAATTTGGATAATGTCCACGTAATCTTTTATAATATCACATTGCTGCGTTTCGTGAACGTCTGTAAGGATTTTTAAACCAGTCTCTCTTTTAACTTCCCTAAAAATCTCTAAAGAGTCTTCCAAACCAATCCCCCTATTTGATTTAATACTCGTTCTATTTGCTTTATCAAAGGAGCTTTTAAATATTAGATCAGCACCGAGCTCTTTTGTTATTTCATTTAAGTTATGCGCCATTGAGAGACAATGCGCGCCTGACTCAATTGCGCATGGGCCCGCAATGAATATTAATGGTCTCTGATTAGATATGTTATGTTTTCCTATTTTTACTGAGTTCAATTTAAAAACCTTTCTAAAAGATATGTACAAATCTGTCGTCAACAGTTAAACCAATACTATCATTAATTTTTACTGATGATATACCCGGAACAGTTATTTTCACAATATCCGACGAATCAGCTGGTGATAATTGAATACGTGTGTTTTCTCCAGTGAAATCAATTTGTTTTACGATATAGCAATTTTTTTTCGAGGGTTTCGTTAAGTCAAAGGCCTGATCCCTAATCAAAACCTTTACCTCATCTCCATCTTCGATATTTTTTGCATTAAAATCACCAAATGGTGTTTTTGCCTTGTTAGACCAAACAGTTGTATTGTAGGTATTGACGTTGGAAAATGTACTCACGGTATAATCGCTAACAGGTTGGAAAATTAACTCATCATTTGAGCCAATTTGAATTATTTCTCCACCTCTCATCAATGCAATTCTATCCCCCATTAACATGGCTTCCTCAGGATCATGAGTTACCAGGATTACGGCTGACTCACTATTTTTGAGAACAGAGATTGTTTCTTCTCGAATATACTCCCTAAGTGACCTATCGAGACCAGAAAAAGGTTCGTCCATGAGAAGTATTATGGGCTCAGGAGCCGTTGCCCTTGCTAATGCAACTCTTTGTTGCTCTCCACCAGATAATTCATGTGGATATTTTTTTGAATATTGAATCAAACCAAGATCGGTTAAAACCTTCTCAATTTTGATTTTCTTTTGTTTTTTTGTTAGGTCTTTCAGACCGTATGAAATGTTTTGATATACTGTCATGTGCGGAAATAAAGCATAATCTTGGAAAATCATGCTTACAGGACGCGACTCTGGTGGCATATTCTTTTTTGGATTGGAAATTGGTGCTTCATTAATATAAATATCGCCACTATCTTGCCTATTTAAACCACTTATTATTCGCAGTAGTGAGGTTTTACCGCAGCCTGAGTCGCCTAATAAACATAAAACTTCACCCGGATATAAACTAAACGATATGTTATCCAATATTCTTTTACCGTCATTTATCCATGATACAGAATTTAAACGTAATCTAGGCTCACACAAATAATTTATAATTTTCTTCATAATTTTTAATGCAAATCTTCACAAATTATCATCATATGCCGATAGAAGGCCCTCACGCTTGAGTTCACTTAAATTGGGTAGGTCATTTATATCAGCTAGATTGAAATCTAAAAGAAATTTTTTTGTAGTCCTGTAAACTAAGGGACGGCCCGGCACATCTTTCTTTCCAATAATTTCAATCCAATTGTAATTTAGTAGCACGTCCAAGGATCCTTTACTTGAAGATACGCCTCTTATTTCTTCAATATCCGATCTCGTGGTTGGTTGATGATAGGCAATTATTGCTAGTGTTTCCTTAGCTGCCCGTGAGAGGTCACGTGACTCTTCAAATTCATCTATCAATGCATCCTTTATTGACGGTGAGGTTTTAAAGATGCAATAATTTTCGTTATAGTCAAAGTTCACACCTCGGTTTTGATATTGCACTCTTAGTTTATCCAGTAGTTCATTTAGGTAGCCTTTATCAGACCTTGAAATTTTTGTGATTAAATATTCCAAATGTATTGGTTCTCTGCTAGCAAATACTATTGCCTCTATAACTTGCAGGTCATCAAATTGTTCCGTTGCATCATTATTGATCACCCTCACATTTGATTTCTGGGTAAATTTTGAAAGAAAATTCTTTTTTATACTCATTTAATTGTTGTCCGCTTTCTTAATGTGTATTTCACCAAATTGTTTCTGTTGCTTTGCATTAATCTTCTGTTCATTAACCATATCTAGCAAAACACTGAAGGAGCTTGCGGTAATACTTTTATCATTATCAACATCTTTGTTTTCTTTTATAATTTGATAAAAATTAACCCAACTTGATATTTTATAAAAAAAACTTGTTATAAAGGTTCTGGCACTATCAAGCGATAAAAAGTTTAACTTAAATATCGACATCGTATTAATTACCTGATTATCTTCTTTGCTTACGTAAGACTTGATAATGTCAAAAATAGAAGCATTATAGACTAGTTTGGTTACCTCATCAAATTCTTCTGGCTGACCCCTGAGGAATAAATCTCGATTCACAATTGGTCTCTCAAATAATATTACTGATACATTTTTCATTGCATCTAAACGCCGTATCCTATGTGCAAGCTGGATTGCTAATTCTTCAGCGGTATCTTCCTCCTCATCCTCTATGGGTAAATCAGGTAATAGTAATTTACTCTTAAGATATGCTAGCCAAGCAGCCATCACTAAATAATCAGCCGCAACATCTATTTTTAAAGCAACTTGACTGCTAATATAATTTATATATTGCTGAGCCAACTGGAATACAGAAATTTCTTTGAGGTCAACTTTTTGGCTTCTTGCAAGAGTTAATAGTAGGTCAATGGGGCCCTCAAATCCATCAATATCAACAATAAGATGATTCTTTGACTCTAATAGATTATTCATTATTTAGACGCCTATATTAATGTCATGATAATTTAATATAGAACAATATTCTTCAAATATAGTATCAATATTTTGAAAATCCTCATCTTTCTGTACAGATTTAAATTCATTCACTCCGGAGTCAATAATATTTAAGTCTATATGTGGTAAGTTATTCAATATTCCAACATACATATTATTTTTTCCTGAGCAGTCTAGTATGAGATCACAACCCGCTTCAAGAGATTTAATTACCCTTGACTCGCGGCTACCTGTTAATGCTCTCATATTAATATCATCCGTTATAATTAATCCATCAAAAGCTAATTGTGTTCGTATCAATTTTAGCATTTTTTTTGATATAGTTACGGGTAAGTTATCTATAGCGGAATACGTTATGTGAGCAGTCATAGCGATTGGTAATTTATTCAATTTTTTAAACGGCTCAAAATCAACTTTCATTAAGTCTTCTAATGGATTATGAATAGTTGGAAGTTCTAAATGGCTATCCATGCTCGATCTACCATGCCCTGGGATATGTTTCAATATTGGCACCACACCCTCGTGCTGAAAGCCCTTAATCATCTCTAATGCTAATTGATAGACAATATTAAAATCCGATGAAAAGATCCGATCAACAAGGAATTGACTTGTATTTTGATGGCGAACATCAATACAAGGTGCACAATTTATATCAATATGTAAATCTTTCAAATCACAGGCTATCAATCTACCAACAATGTAAGATAATCTCTTCGCGCTCTCAGGAGATTTCATATAAAATTGACCAATCTGTCTATATGATGGATAACGTTTCCAGTATGGCTCCTTTAATCTCTGGATAGTACCACCTTCTTGATCAATTAATATATGAATATCCTCCCTAACCTTATCCCTAATATCAGATATTAATTTTTTAAGTTGTGTGTGGTTTACTATATTCCTATTGAATAATATCAATCCATATGGATTAATTTCAGTCAGAATAATCACTTCATCTTTTGACAGATGATTGGAATTCAAACCGAGCACTAGTGGTGTTACCGGCATAAATCTATTACTCTAGCTCTACAACTATACAACCTTCAAGTCCATCATCCCTCATTGATGAACATAGCCTTTTTGCTTCAGACCTATCTTCAAATGGACCAATTCTCAGTTTGTACCATGTCCCAAGGCTGCCGAGGTTTTCTTGTTTAATAAGATTTTTATGTGAATTATTATTTCTATCGAGTAGATTGCTGTGCTCCAAGAGAAGGCTCTCGTAAAAATTATTTGCCTCAAGCCGTGCATTTACTGAAGACACCTGTACACCGTAATATATTTTTTTAAATTCTGCCGGCCCCGATGAGTCACTTAAATCAAAGTCATCTACTATTATCGATTGTATTCTCGGAACTATTAGATCATCGGGCTTAACTAAAGGATAGATTTGGGCAACCCTAGTAATATCAACACTTGCAACAGCTTCAATAGCAACCTCTTCACTCGCCTTAACCACGGTGACGTCTTTTTCTGGAGTATTCATAGTAAAAATTTCGCTATTTCTGAGGATCGACTCTAGATCAATCGGTTCTAGATAATATAAGTCAGAATTATTACCACCAATGCCAATATACTGATCATATGAAGTATCCTCCATCGGAGTTGACTCTATCTTACTAACAGCCACTTGTTGAGTATAATAATTTTGCTTTATATTTTCATCCTTAATTACGAAATCATTATCGAGTACAACAAACTCTTTTAGAATCGGTTGTTTTTCATAAATTCCATAAGTTTGGCTCGAGGGGCTTTGAGCTTCTAATAGTTCAAGGGCCTCCAAAATAAAATCATCGTCACTCGCGTACTCTATAATATTCTCATCATATTCAAAAGATAAGGATTGTTCGGCTCTATCTAATTCTGATCCATCCAAAAACGATTGATCTACAATTTCATAATCAGTATTAACTTCATTATTTGGATACACAATCTTCGTGTGAACATTCAGATCATTCTTAACTTCAGTTATAACATTGTCAGGATAGGTCTTGAATGGATATCTATCGTCTTTGTAGACATAATAAACCCCATCGTCATAATTTAAATAATACAAAAAGAGTCCAGAAATTACTAGTAAAAGGATGGCCACTTTATATATTTTATTTTTAAATAGATATTCCATATACTGATCAATTACATTTTTTCGGGAGATGAAACTCCAAGAAGGCCCAGACCTTTTTCAATTATATTTGAGACGAGATAGATGAGTGTTAGACGTTGTAATGTTTGCACATGATTATCGGTGATGAACCTCATATCCTCGTTATCATTTCCCAAGTTCCAAAGTGCATGGAATTCTGACGCTAGCTCATGCAAGAAATAGGCAATGCGGTGTACATCATTTGTACGAATTACAGTTTTTAGAAGAATTGGAAAGAAGGTCATTTTTTTAATTAAATTAATTTCTCTAGGATGAATAAGCATATTAAAATTACTTTCTAAGCTATTGAATTCATTGATGAAATTTAAATTAGACTCACTCGATTTTCTTAATACTGAATGAATCCTTGCATTGGCATATTGCACATAAAAAACAGGATTTTCCTTGGATTTATCACACACTTTTACAAAATCAAAGTCCAATGGCGCATCAGATTTTCTAAATAGCATCATAAAACGGATAGGATCAGAGCCAACCTCAGATACGACTTCTCCAATTGTTATATAATCATTATTTCTTTTGGACATTTTAACGGGCTTATTATCACGAAATAATTTTACCAACTGACACAATATAACTTCCACGTTTGCTGAACCATCAGACAGCGCTGAGACAGCGCCCTGCAGTCTTTTTACATAGCCCGCATGATCTGCACCCCAAATATTTATCAATTTAGAGAATCCACGTGATAACTTATTTTTATGATAGGCCATATCGGAAGCAAAATATGTATGAGACCCGTCTTCTTTAGAGACGGCCCTATCAATGTCATCTCCAAAACGCGTTGAGACGAACAAATCCTGCTCTCTTTCATCGATTTTTGCGTTATCTTGATTTTTTGGAAGCGGTAATTTCCCACGATAGATATAGTTCTTACTTTTTAGATAGGCAATTGTTTTTGAGATTTCATCTGTTTCTAGTAATGAGGCCTCTGAAAAAAATAGATCGTGCTTGATATTAACTTTTTTTAAATCTTGCCTGATTAGATTTAGGATATATTTTATTGCGTAGTCTTTTATAATCGTATCTGACTCTTGTTTATCAGGTAGTGTATTTTGATATTCATCGTATAATATATTTGCAATATCAGTAATATATTGGCCATTATAGGTAATGATTTCATCAGATGGCTTAATTGATATTTTCTCTAAATATTTAGTTTTTACAGAATGAATTAACTGCTGAATTTGCCCACCTGCATCATTTACATAATATTCCCTCGTAACTTCAAAACCCATCTTATCGTACAAAGAAGCTATAACGTCGCCGATAATCGCCCCCCGACAGTGACCTATGTGCAGTGGACCTGTCGGATTTGCGGACACATACTCCACATTTACCTTTGATCTTTTACCAATATTCTCAAAGCCATAATTTTCAAGATTTAATTTCATATTACTCAAAGAGTGTTGCCAAAATTCTTCATGTAGGTGCAAATTAATAAAACCTGGTCCTGCAATATTTATGTTCTTAATAAGCAGCCGCTCTCTATCTTGATCGAAGCCATTTACTAGAATTTCGGCTAATTTTGCGGGGCTCATTTTAAGTGATTTCGCATGCATCATTGCAAAATTTGTAGTTAGATCTCCATGCTCTGGATTATTTGTGATTTCAAAGAATGTTTGGTTGTGATCTATGTTAAATGAATCATTCCCGTTTTCATCTCTGCATGCGCGGAAAATTTCCAATAGCCTTTGATTGTATGTATCTATAGTAATGTTCATGATTTTACTAGTTCTCTATATTGATCCTCTGCATAGTTATCTGTCATCCCAGAAATAAAATCACAAATAAGACGATTTGTTTTTCTTGGGTCACTGTTTTTTAAATTTAATCTTACAGGTAATTTATTTAAATTTTCTTTATAGAAAAAGAATAGACCTTTGATAACATCCTCAGCAAGATGCGAATGATTTAAAATTAATTCACTTTGGTACATATTGGTTGAGAGAAATTCCCTTATATCTCTAATTTGATCTTTCATGTAACCTGACAAAACTATATTCTCGCTTGTGCAATTAATAACATCAAAATGTGATTTAATTTTATTTTTATGAAGGGTCTTTGAGCTTTCTTCGACAATATCAATGATAAATGTATTTATCAAATTTCTTTTAAGCTCATGTGTAAGCCTGGCATCGTCGATATTAGGATAATTAGCGGTAATGTTACTTAATTGATTTCTAATTAGGTCAATCTTAGTGAGATCGTCTAGAGTGAATAAGTTAGCTCTGATACCATCATCTATATCATGACAATTATACGCAATATCATCTGAAATTGCAGCAATCTGTGCTTCCAAGGATGGTTGTGACGAAAGATTTATATTATAATTAGATGAAAAGTTCAGATAGTAATCGCTATTATCATTTATAATGGGGCCACTATGCTTAAGAATACCCTCAATAGTTTCATAAGTCAGATTAAGACCATCAAAAGCTCCATATTTTTGTTCTAACTTTGTGATAATCCTTAAAGATTGAATATTATGCTCAAAACCACAATTTCCAAAATCAAGCATTATATTATTGAGTATACTCTCACCAATATGACCGTATGGCGGATGTCCAAGATCATGTGCTAATGCTATCGCCTCGGTCAGACTTTCATCTAAACCCATAATAGAACTAATGGAACGTGATATCTGCGAAACCTCTAAACTATGAGTAAGTCTATTCCTAAAATGATCTTGGTTACTGGTCAGAAAAAAAACTTGCGTCTTATGTGCCAATCTTCTGAAGGCATTTGAATGTAATATTCGGTCCCTATCCCTTTGAGCGGCAGAACGAAAATCTTCCTTCTCAAGATGCAACCTCTTAAAGTTATAGTTTTTTTTAAATCCAATTTTATTGAAAGTATGCATTATGTTCATTATAATTAGATGTATGATACATTAATATATTTATTTTTGGAGTTTAGACAATTAAGAACGATATTTTAATAACTGATATTGCCGCAAAACAAATTCTCAAACTAATATCATCTGATGATCATGGTGATGCATTGAGAATTGAAGTAAAAGGCGGTGGTTGCTCAGGTTTTCAGTATGAATATAGTTTAGCTGATGCTACAGAACCAGATGATCTCGAATTCAGACACAATGGTGCAAGAATTTTAATAGATAATATTTCCATAATCTATCTGAAAGGCTCGACAATAGATTATACCGATAGCTTGATCGAGTCTTCTTTTAAAATAACAAACCCAAATGCCTCCTCTTCTTGTGGATGTGGCGTCAGCTTCACTGTATGACGTTAAAAATCTCATCTTGGAATGTTAATGGTATAAGAGCCAGAATAGAAGAAATGCCAAAATGGTTAGCAAAGTATAATCCAGATATTCTTTGTTTGCAGGAAACTAAGTGCGTCAATGAAGACTTTCCATCGAATATCTTTGAGCAGCTTGGCTATAACCTCTACCTAAATGGCCAAAAATCATTTAATGGCGTTGCAATATTTTCAAAATATGAACTAACGGATATCGATTTTCACCTATATCCTGGCTCTGATGATGAACAAGCTCGTTTTATTGAAGCTAAATTAAACATCCCCAATAATCCAACAATAATAATAAATTGCATCTACCTACCAAATGGAAATCCATACCCATCAGAAAAATTCGATTATAAGTTAGATTGGATGGGGGAGCTATTTAATAGAGCAAAAGATAATATATCCTCAGAATTGCCATATATTATACTTGGTGATTTTAATGTTATTCCAACAGAAAGCGATGTTTATGATCATACAAATTGGCTTGATGATGCGCTATTCAGAATTGAAACTAGGAAGAGATACCGTCAATTAATCAATTTAGGACTCTATGATGCTTTTCTTTTGGAGAGAAAAAGTATGGTGGAGTACACCCACTGGGATTATCAAGGCGGAGCATGGGATAAAAACTATGGAATACGAATTGATCATATTTTACTCTCTCCGTCGGCGTGCAATATATTTAAAAATATGAGAACGCATACTGATGTGAGAGGTTCAGAAAAACCCTCAGATCATGTACCCGTATCCGCTGAATTTATTCTGGTGTAAAAAAAATTTTTTTTATTGTATATCAGAATGTTACATAGTATATACAACTATATGAATTCATTTATTCGAACATTTGTTTATTCTCTCTTTTTATTGCCATTGTTGGTAACGCATGGTTATGCCGCAGATGCTCCAGATATCGATCAATCAGTTGTTTCCATGGAAGACACAATTGCCGATCAATATAATATGTCGGTATCTAGCAATACCGCGTCACAAAATAATTTCTACATTGGCATCTCAAATAATATATTTTCAGGCAATGCTACACAGGATGATCTTGTAAGTAATTGGGCCGGTTACTTCGACACAGACCAGCCAAAGTGGAGTGATACCGATGCGTCATTTGGTTTCACTCTTGGTAAATATTTTAATGCATCATCTGATATTAGGCATGCGCTTGAAATAAACTACATAGATGAATTTCAAGCTAAATTTGATTTGAACCCCACCCAAAACAGAAACCTTATAAATAATTACTACAACGTAGTATCATTTGATTATAATTATTTAAAAAAACTCACTGATAATATTGAATTCATCGGCTCAGGTGGTATTGGTACAATGACCATGGACGGAGCACAGGCAGATATTGGTCAGCCGGCTACAGGTGATAATGCGACATTCGATAGTGAAGATAGTATATTTATGTCTTTTGGCGCAGGACTACTAATTAATCTTGATGATGATTACGATCTCAAATTATTACTAAAGCGTTATTCAGATACTGAAACTGGTCTTCTGACTAATAATGCAAATCGTACTGACAGACACTTTGGCTTTGAAGACACTTATGTATCATCGATCTCTTTGTTGTATAATTTCTAGAGAAGATCCTCAAACTATATTATCATCTTATATTTAAAAATTTTTGTTTCGAAATCTCGATATCATTTTTTTGTTTTGATAGCTCTTCTTTGATAGCCCTTTGTTTTTCAATTACATCATGCGGTGCATTATCTAGAAACTGTTTATTCTCTAATTTTTTATCAACAATTGCCAAATCATCTAAAATTTTACTCAATTCTTTATCAAGTCTTGTGAGC
>MDTG01321142.1_pt1 | contig 27609 bp, 19 predicted proteins | sample 811421 | NCBI WGS metagenome assembly MDTG01 (sample SAMN05326645, study PRJNA326480) | marine metagenome | isolation source: seawater | place: Pacific Ocean: South East | collected 2011
GGATATAATCCAAATACATTAGCTGCTGGAACATATATTTATACTATCACTGATAATAACTTATGCAATTTCACTGATACTATCTCTATAAACCAACCACAACCATTAATAGCTTTTTCTAATTCTTTTCCTACTTCTTGCTTTGGTTCTAATGACGGTTCAGCCACAGTAAATATTAGTGGAGGAGTTACAAACTATACACTATCTTGGGATACATTAAATTATCAATTAATTGGAGGAGTATCCATATTTAACACCCCTATCGGTGTTCCATATGGATTATACCCATTTGCGATTACAGATCTTAATGGATGTGTTTTTAATGATACTATTTTAATTAATCAACCGACTCAAATCTCTGTCATTGAAAACACCACAAATCCTAATTGTAATGGATTTTCAGATGGAACAGCAAATTTATCAATTTCAGGAGGAACACCTGGATATATTGAAGATTGGGGTTTAATCAATCCAAGCAGCTTATCTGCTGGCATTCATTTCTACTCAATTACTGATACAAATGGATGTTTATACTCAGACTCTGTCATAATTACTGAACCAAATGCAATTTCTTCTAATATAAACTCAACTAATCTAACTTCATGCTTAATATCAAACGGAAGTATCGATCTTAGTGTTAATGGTGGAGTTGGTCATTACACATACATATGGAACACCAATGATACTACACAAGATCTATTTAATCTTTCTGCTGGAAATTACTCTGTTTTAATTACTGATTCAAATGGATGTATTGACTCTAATAACACTTTATTAGATCAACCTTCAAATGGATTATTCTTTTCATTAACCTCTCCTCAATACAATGGGTATAATATTAACTGTTATAACAATAACAATGGAATAATCAATGTAAATGCTGTTGGAGGTATTGGGCCATTATCATATCAATGGTCTAACGGTGATACAACTTCAAATTTAATTAACTTAACAGCTGGAACATACTCACTAAACATCACAGATTCCGTCGGATGTTCATTAGAAGATAGTATTACTCTTAATGAGCCAAATGAAATAACATCAATTCCTAATACTACGCCTGTTATATGTAATGGAGATAGTAACGGATCAGCAGCAGTTACTTTCTTTGGGGGTATATCTGACTATTTATTGAATTGGAATGGATATTCTTATCCACTATTAAATGGTCTTAATACATTTATTACTCCAATAGGAGTACCCTCCGGCTTATATCCCTATTCATTATCTGATGCTAACGGATGTATTTACCAAGACACAATATTTATAAATGAACCATTATTAATAAACGTACAAGATTCAATTTCTAATTATAATGGTTATAATGTTAGATGCTCATCTGACAGTAGCGGATCCATAAACCTATCTGTTTCAGGTGGAACAACACCATACACATTCATTTGGAATAATAATGATACTAATCAAAATCTATCAAATATTTCTGCAGGTATTTATTCTGTAATAATAAATGATGACAATGGATGTCTATATTATGATACCATTATCTTAAATCAGCCAACTAATATAAATTTAACATTAACCAGCGAAAATGTAAGTTGTTATAACGCATGTGACGGATTGATTTCTGCACTAGTTTCAGGAGGCGTAAGCGGTTATAATTTCTCATGGAATAATGGAAGTAATAATGATAGTCTCTATAATTTATGTCAAGGATACTATTACTTAACTATCAATGACAATAATAGTTGTACAAAATCAGATTCTATATATATCTTTGAGCCTAATGAAATTCAAATATTAAATGACTCAATTACAGATGTAAGTGTATATGGTGGTTCAGATGGGGCAATTTATATTTCTGACAATGGAGGTATACAACCCATTACATATTTATGGATTGGTCCAAATGGATTCTCTTCTACATCACAAGATATCAATCAAATAATTTCAGGAGATTATACTATTACAATTTCTGATTCCAATAATTGTTCTAAATCATCAACATTTTATGTTTCTGAACCATCATCTCTATCTATAAAAATAGATACAGTAATTAATATATCATGTTTTCAGGAATGTAATGGCAAAATTGAAATTACAGCAGAAGGTGGAGATTCAATATATACTTATCAATGGATAGGGCCAAATGGATTCTCTTCTACAAATGATGATATTGATAGTTTATGCGCTGGTGTCTATGAGTTAATTGTTTCTGATACTACTAGCTCAATAAACACTACCATAAATATCACACAACCAAGTGCATTACAATTGATTATTAATGCTGATACAGCGTTGTGTTTTGGAGGTACTGCTCAAGCTACAGCTTACACATATGGTGGACAACCACCATATGTAACTAATTGGAACAATGGTGTTACATCTATTTCAAGTACATTATCAGCAGGAATTCATTATGTAAATGTAGTAGATGACAATGGATGTTATATTTATGACTCTGTCCTAATAATTCAAAATGAAGCTATACAAGCTAATTCAATAAATACTGATGTAAGTTGCTATGGCTTCAATGATGGGATAATTGAGATTAATATCATTTCTGGAGGAACACCTCCATATATATATTCAATAAATAATGGAATCAGCATACAAAATTCAAACATTTTTCCTAATCTTTCAATAGGAAATCATGATATTACAATTACAGATGATAATGGTTGTGAGATCTCAATTTCTGATAGTATTAATGAACCTAATGAAATATTATTGAATTTAATAACATCTAATGTAAGTTGCAATGGATATTGTGATGGAACAGCAATAGCAGTTACTTCAGGTGGTGTTGGAAATATAATAATTGATTGGGGCAATTTGAATCCTAATTACTTATGTGCTGGACTTATAAACATCACAGCAGAAGACAGTAATAATTGCTTAACCACCAATTCTGCAATAATAAATGAACCAATGCCAATAATTGTCAATATATTTTCGAATGGATTATCATTAGAGTCAATTACTGGATTTCAATCCTATCAGTGGTTTGATGCAAATGGGGATACTATAAACGGAGCTAATTCAAATATTTATACTCCTGTATACATGGGAGAATACTTTCTCAAAATTATTGACAGTAATGGTTGTATTGGAGAATCTAATAAAATAAATTTTATTATTGAATATCTAGAAGAATCACAAAATTATTTAGAAATATACCCAAATCCAACTAATTCTTGGGTGACAATTCAGACAAATCTAGAAAATATCGAATTATTAAAAATAATAAACTCTAACGGAGATGTAATTAAAGAAATTTCAATTAGCGAAAATATAAAGAATTCTATGAAGTTAGATATGTCAAATTTTTCAAAAGGTATATATATTATTCAACTTATTAACAATGAAAACATAATTAACGATAGAGTTATCATACAATAAATTAAAATAAATAGTTAATTTGGCAAAAAAATTAAGACACATAAAAGTCATGTTATATAAATCATTAAAACCAATATCAATAATAGCGTTATTAATAATAACTATATCTAATCCATTATATGCATATAATACAAATGATAGTTTAACCAGGGACTTAGATCCCTTTTATTGGGAAATTATTTCTGGAATAGAAAAATTAGTTCCCAGCAAAAACATGTCAAAAAGCAATATTAAAAGATTAGAAGAAGGCAATACTTTATACAATGAAGGACTATCTAAAATGAAAAGTGGAAACTATGCCGGAGCAATAGAAGACTTCAAAGTTGTTGTAAAAAAGTATTATACAAGAGCTAAATTAACACCAAACGATTTAAACTACATATATATAAACTTAGCTTTATGTTATCTAGAATTAAGAAAAAATAATAACTCAGAAGGTCCTTCACAGGAAAACAAGACAATGGCTGAAAGATACCTTAATTTCATAACAAATAAGGTAAATAAAGAAAAACAATGGCTATATAATTTATCTATTGCATACTATAAACTTGGAGATACTGAAGAAACTGAATCTAAACTAAGTCAAGTTATAAGATTAGATGAAAATTATTTTCAAGCATATGTAACTTTAATTAAATTATATGAAGAATTAGGAGATATAAACAATGCTGAAAGAGTAAAAGATAGAATGTTTACAGCTGAACAAAAACTAATCTCAAGTTTTAATAAGAAAAAACCAAATAAAATTGAAAATGAAAAATCTAATAAAAAAGAATTTATATTTTCAAGTAAAAAACCTGACATTAAGAATGTTAGAATAATTAAGACTGTAAATCATGTTCAATACAATAAAAATATTGAAAAAGATAGATCAGCAGAGATGATAGAAAATGGAATAATTTCATATGAAACAGGGGTTGATCATTTAATTAATGAAGAATATGAAAATGCTATTAATGAACTAAAAATAGCTGAAAGAAAATTAAAATCAGGAAAAGTGAATGATCACGGATTAAATTTTTCTAGAGCAAATTTAATTATATCATTATTATGTTTTGGAGAAGATGGAGATAAAAGTAAATTAGGACAAAGTAAGAGATATTTAACAAAAATCACAAACAAACTATATAATGAATCTGTCTTGGGAGACAATGCTAGAGATTGGAGTTATAATATGGCAGTAGCTAACTATGACTATGCTGTCAGAATGTTGAGAGGAGAAGTTGGCTCTGAAAAATGGATATCAAAAGCAAAAAAATCTGCTTTTCTTAAAGAATCAATACGTTTAATGAAATTGACTATTAAATTAGATAAACTCTTTTTAGCTCCCTATCAAAATTTAATACATATTTATAGTGAAATTGGAGATGAAGTTAAATCTAAAAAATATCAAGAATTATATGATAAAAGAAGAGAAGAGTTAATTCGATCATTTGATAGAGAAGAACAAATTAGAATGGGAGTTGAAAATGAATTCATTTTTAGAATAAATCTAGGTACATATGGAATATATGAAGCTCCTGCTGATATGTTTGATGAACCATATTTAATCACTGTTCCTATTAATGAAAGAATGACAACATATCTTTCTGGTAGATATTACACACATAATGAAGCAGAGGAATATTGGAAAGAAATGATTAAAAAAGGGTTTACTAACGCGTTTATTGTTGTCTTTAAAGATGGAAAAAAAATAGATTATTAAATTTTAGATGAAACAATATACTTCTCATAATCGCTAACAATATATTTCCACAAATACTTATTCTTAATCTTTTTTAAATTATTTGAAATAAAGATATCTCTTTTTTCATGATTATCATTACTATTCAATACAGGAATAATACACCTTTTACAACAAAAATATAAGGCATCTTCTCCTAAAATAGATCTGTTAAATTCATTTTCATGAGCGAAAATAAAACAATTTGAACTCATAGCTTCTAAGAGTGAAGGGTTCGTGCCTCCTACAGAATGTCCATGAAAATATATATTTGAATATTTTCTTAACGCATCAAGTTTTTCAATACTTGATATATAACCAGTATAAATTATTCTAGAATCCGTAAATCTACTTCTGATATATTTTCCATAAGAATTATTATAATCTCCTACTAATATTAATTTTTTCTCAGTAGATGAGTTTTCATATGATTCTAAAATAATTTCTATATTATTTTCTGGAACCATCCTAGCTATTAAAATATTGTAGTTGTTTTTTTCTAATTTTAAATTATCTAATATAGATTCATCTAAATCAGTTCTAATTTCAGATCCATAAGGGATATATTTAGCATCTACACCATATTTTCTCCTATAGTAATCTTTAATACCTATAGAGTCTGCTATAAGGAAATGACTAGATTTAACAACTATTCTTTCAGCAAACAACAAAAATTTTCTCACAATAGAACTATATTTACTTCTCTTCCACTCAATACCATCCATATTTGAAATAATGATAACATCTTTATGAAAAAGCCATTGCCAAATAGAACTTGAGGCATAACCTAATTGAAGTATTACATCAAATTCTCTTTTTCTTGAATCGATAATACAATTGAAATCGTAAATAAACTGTCCAAATGTTCCTATTTTATACTCTGGATCATAACAATGAATAATTTTAACACCTTTCCATTCATTATTCTTATATGGATGATTATGAGAATTATACACAAATACTTCATGATTATTCTCAACTAGTTGATAGGAAATATATTGAGCAAATTGTTCAAACCCTCCATAATGATTTGGTATGCCTCTTGTTCCTAAAATTGCTATTTTCATTATTTTACTGGTTGATATCCATTTACATAATTAATCAAGATATCCTTTATTGAATTGTCATCTTGAGTTAGACGAAACTCTGAAATCTCAGAAACTTTTTTATGTATAATATCAGAAGTCAAAAACTCTTCTCTAGCTTGCATAATTCTTGGATGTTCAGATTGTATTACATTGCTTCCAATTAACAACTCCTCATAAAGTTTTTCTCCAGGCCTAAGTCCTGTGAATTTTATTCTTATATCTCCATCAGGATTATCATTATCAATAGGTTTTAGACCACTTAAATTAATCATTCTATAGGCTAAATCTAAAATTTTAATGGGCTGACCCATATCTAAAACAAAAACATCTCCTCCTGTAGCCATAGCTCCAGCTTGAATTACTAATTGCACTGCTTCTGGAATCGACATAAAATATCTAGTGATTTTTCTATGTGTTACAGTAACAGGACCTCCTTCTTTAATTTGCTCTCTAAACAATGGAACAACAGATCCAGCAGAATCAAGAACATTTCCAAATCTAACGATAGAAAAACAAGTTTTAACATCATCATTAGCAAATGCTTGAAGAATTAATTCTGAAAATCTTTTGGAAGCTCCCATTACATTTGTTGGTCTTACCGCTTTATCAGTTGAAATTAAAACCATATTTTTAACTCGATTTTTCATTGCAGATAAAGCTACATTATAAGTTCCTAATACATTATTATATACTCCTTCTGTAATATTCATTTCAACCATAGGAACATGTTTATATGCTGCAGCATGGAAAACAGTATCAATCTCATATGTAGCAATTATTTTATTTATCTGATGTAAATTACATACAGAACATAACTTAGGAATAATATCAGCTCTTTTTTTACTTTTTAGCAACTCCTGATGAACACTATATAGATTAAACTCTGAGTTCTCTACAAGAACAATCTTATTAGGACTCAATTCTAAAATTTGTCTAGAAAGTTCTGATCCAATACTTCCACCTGCTCCTGTAATTAAAATGTTCTTTGATTTAATATTTTTCTTTAATAAAGAGTCTTTGGGATTAACCGATTCTCTTCCTAAAATATCTTCTACTTGCACATGTTTAATGCTCTCAATTGTGACTTCTCCATTCACAATATTATCAACGGATGGCAAGACCTTAACCTCAATAGGATACTTTGATAATTTTTTAATAATTTCAACTCTTCTATTTTTTGATGCAGATGGCATAGCAACTAATATCAATTTTGCTTGAAATTTATTTATTATATCTTCTAATTGATTAAAAGAATATATCTGTACATAATTAATTATTGTACCATGTTTTTGTTCATCATCATCAATAAAAGCTACTGGAGCATAATCAATACTCTTTTTTAAGCTTTCTACTAATTGCACACCTGCACTTCCAGCTCCATAAACAATAGTCTGTCGTCTCTTATTAACTTTTGAATCCCAAGAATAAATAAAACCTTTCATTAAAAATCTCAAAGTGATTAAAAATGTATTTGATACAAACCAAAATATTAATAGAGTAGAACGACCTATATTTTCTACTTGGAAAAAATAGATAATAAAAATTATAATGAAACAAGATATCGTAGTTGCCTTAAATGTAGTAGTTATAACCTTAATTCCTACATACTGCAAAACAGATCTATATAGACCCAGTTTAATAAATAAAGGAATTGTAATTATTGGAACTAAATAAAATAACCATACCCTATCATAAATTTTATCAAATGCTTGCTCTCCTGACTTTAAATAAAATGAAAGCCACAATGAAAAAATCAAAATGATCAAATCAAAGAATACAGTTATTACTTGCTTATTCTTTCTATCTAAATTTAATAATTTACTTTTCAAAAATTTTTATAATTTTATTTATAATTCTATCTAAATCATCATTTGAAAGATTACTTCCAGAAGGTAAACATAAACCATTATTAAATAAATATTCAGCATTACTTGCACCATAATAAGCACAATCTTTGAAGACTGGTTGTAAATGCATTGGTTTCCATAACGGGCGAGATTCAATATTCTCATTTTCTAGTGATAATCTTATATCATCTGTAGAAATTGATGATTCTTTGCATACTATTATTGTTGTTAACCATCTATTGGAATAAGAACCATTTTTTTCTTCTAAAAATGAGATCTCTGAAATATTAGATAATTTCTTTTTATAATATTCGAAAATATTCCTTCTCCTAACCACTCTCTCTTTCAAAACTTCAAGTTGTCCCAAACCAATTGCTGCAGAAACATTACTTAGTCTATAATTATAACCTATTTGAGAATGTTCATAATGTGGATATTCATCTCTGGCTTGTGTTGCTAAAAATTTTGCTTTTTTAATTTTATTAATATCTGAACTTAATAAAGCTCCTCCACCTGAAGTAGTAATAATCTTATTTCCGTTAAATGAGAAAACACCAAAATCGGATAAACATCCTAGCGGATATCCATAATATTTTGATCCTAAAGCTTCTGCTGCATCCTCAATAATAGGTATTTCATATTTATTAGCAATTTCTATTATCTCATTCATTTTTGCTGGCATACCATATAAATGAACAACTATAATAGCCTTAGGTTTTTTTCCTTTAGAAATCCTATCAATAATACATTCTTCTAATTTAATCGGACAAATATTCCATGTGTCTAATTCTGAATCAACAAAAATTGGATTAGCTTTTTGATATATTATAGGATTTGCAGATGCTGAAAATGTAAATGAAGAACATATTACCTCATCATCAGTAGAAACATCTAGTAAAATTAAAGCTAAATGTATTGCCGATGTACCTGAAGATAAAGCAGCGACATATTTATCATTTGAAATTTTAGACAATTCTTCTTCAAATTTATCTATGTGAGGACCTACAGGAGCGATCCAATTTAGAGAAAAAGCATCAGCAACATACTTAAATTCATTTTCACCAATATGAGGTGACGATAACCATATCTTTTGCTTTCTCATTTCAATAAGTGCTTCTAAATATAGTTGCAAATATAATTTTTATGTCTAACCAAATAGTTTGATTATCATAATATTCTAAATTTATCTTTACTTTATCTGGAAAAATAACCTCATCATTATGCTTTTGTGGATTTCTATATTCTGATAAAATTTCCTCCTCATTAGCATACTTCAGACTAGCGGGTCCAGTAATTCCAGGTCGTAATTCTAATATCTTTCGATCTGCACCTAATAATTTATCTGCATATCCTGGAACATCTGGTCTTGGTCCAACTAAACTCATTTCACCAATAATTACATTCCAAAGCTCTGGAAGCTCATCTAGCTTATACTTTCTTAATATCTTACCCATTCTAGTAATTCTACCATCCCCTTTTATAGTAGTAGTATTGGAACTAAAATTATTATACATTGTACGAAATTTAATTAAAGTAAATATTACTCCATCTTTACCAACTCTTTTTTGATGAAACATTACAGGGCCATTAGAATCGATTTTAATGAAAATAGAAATAATAATAAGAATAGGCATTAATAATATTAATCCTAATAGGGCTGAGATGAAATCAAAAATTCTTTTTAACATTTAGATTCTCTTTTTAATAGCATTAAACATATAACAAATAAAACATATTATACTATATATGAAGGATAATTTCTCAATTTTTCTATAGACAATCCATACTCCTAAAGCAGCTTTCCATTTATCTGAAGTATTAGATGAAGAAACAATCCTATAATAAGCAAGGTTTTCTTGCAATCCATAAGCAATAAAACCTCTCTTCATAATTATTAACCAAAGTGCCATATCTTGGGATGTTCTAATGTTAGGCATCTTGAAATCTCCTACTATTTCTCTATTAATTACCACTGTTAAACATCCAATAATTGTATTCTTTAAATATGAATGATAACTTATCTTTTCTGGAGCTGATATGACTGGATATTTTTTCATCGCATCTTCAGAAATAGGTTGATATGCCGTAAAAGAGAAACCAATATTTTTAGATTTCATAAAATTTATCTGTTTTTCCAACTTATCACTTTTCCAAACATCATCTGAATCAAGGAAAGCTATATACTTGCCTTTAGATAAATTTAAGGCTTCATTTCTTGATAGAGCTGGACCTATATTATCTTTTAATTCAATAAACTTTATCCTGTTATCACTCTTTGATAATTCTAATATTTTCTTCCTACTATTATCTGTAGAGCAATCATCAACTATAATCATTTCCCAGTTAATATAAGTTTGACTTATTACTGAATTAATACATTCATTAATAAACTTAGAAGAATTATACGAGGGTGTTATTATAGATACTAAATCACTCATAATTTAATTTTCTTAGCAAGCCTAACATCCTATTATTAATAACTCTAATTTCTTCTGTATCTAAGACCTGATCCCATTTTTTAAATCCTGTTGTTTTTATATCATGCACAATATTAATGATCTTTTTTTTATCATCTAAAACAAAATTGATTGTTTTAAGCACTTCCCTATCAGGATGAGAAATTAAATCTTCATAATTTATAGTTAATATACTTTCATTAGGGTTTTTTTTAAAGAAATCTAAAATTGATTCAACGCTATATCTCCATTGTTGAGCAGCAACATCAATTAAAGTACATGAATTATATATTTTCTTATAACCCTTGAATCTAGGACCCCAAAAATCTCTATTTTTTAAGCCTAAGATTACCAAACTCATTCTTAAATATCTAAAAGTATTGGATATTAACATCAATAATGTAAGACCATTTTTAATCTTATGATTAACTTCATAGAAAAAATTAAAAAACCTATTCTTTGATTTTACATCATTATTATTATTACTTGAAATTTTCCTTATATCGCCAAAATATTTTTTTCTAGTAGATACTGCTACATCTCGACCATCTCTGATAATATGAATAAACTTAGCATTAGGAAACACTCTCTTTACCAAATCTAACCTTAGACAATTAGAAGCAGTTTTTTCTAAAAAAAAAGGTGAATACGGTCTTTTTTTTATAAGATTAGAGAAATCTCTTCTAACTTTTCCAACCTTTTCTTCGTTTACCATATGACCTTCAATTTCATCAACATCTAAAAAAGGATATCTTTTCTTCCATAAATCATTGACCTCATTGAAATATATACAATCAATATTCTTCTTAATAGTTGATGCTATTAAATGAGTTCCAGATCGTGCAGCTCCTATAACAATAATAGGGGTAACTTTATCAATTATATTAGAAGAAAATGTTCTTTTTATTTCTTCATGTAATAAAAGTCCATATATTTTATTAATTATAAAATTCCATTTAAAGTATTTAAATACAAATCTAAACTTATAGAGGACTCTAACAATAAAACCAATAAAAAATCTATACTCTAGATGTAAATTACAGTAAGATTTTCTGAATCCAAATTTCTCTATTAAATGTTTCTGTGTATTTGTCTTATGTATTAGACTTCTAGCTCCAATATTTACATATTTAAATGAATTTTCATTCAAATAATACTTATTCATCTCATAATATAATATATAACTAGAATAAAATCTCAGATATCTTGGATCAAACTTAATTGTAGAATAATCACAATAATCATTAATTATCTTATTCTGACTATAACCGACTAACTGATCACTTTCTTTACAAAATATTCCCCAAAAGTGCCAATTTCCATCTAGATCACTCAAATTTTTCTTAAATTTTCTTAGACTCTTTGGAGATGATGACGCCTCATATCTTGTAAAAGCTCTTTTATACACTGAGTATGCAGTATCGATAATAACATCTCTAGAAATTTGTTTTACATATAATCTTTTATAAGCTCTTCTGATTTTACTTCTAGTGCTTCTACTATAATGATTAAAATCCATTTTTTTATCACAAATAACATACCAAAAATTACTTTTTATTTTAGAATCAAAATCTGACGTCCAACGTGCAAAATAAGCCTTTTCAGCAACTAATTTTTGAGATATATTGTTAGAGTCTACTTTAATATGAGGTGGACTTAAAGGTATTAAAGCTCCATTATATTTCCTCCATTGTGATTTCATTCTATATCAAATGTTTTTCTTCTAAATGTAAAAGTAATATAATATATTGCTCTAAAAATATATGAAACCTTTTTATTCTGTATTTTATCTATATCTTTTAACATATATTTTGAAAAAAAATTAATATGATCTCCAATTTCCCCCTTTCTAATCAATTTATGCCTATCATTTAATACAGTTGAGTAATAATATGACTCACCATTTAATATATTTTTTCTCATCTCAGAAAGTGATGTCTTACTCTTTATAACATCTAATTCATTATCATTAAATGAATCTAAACGTAAAATATTAGCAATTCTAAATATAGTATCATTAAAATTATTTTTTAAATCATAATAATTGAAAAAAAATTCTTTAGAAAATTTTTTCTTATACAAATCATTGAATGATATAATCTCATATGCTTTAAATCTTCCAATTAACCAATAATATAACTTAAAATTTATTGATCTTAAGTACTTATGTTTAATATGAAAAAAATGAGAAACTATAGAATCCTTAATCTCTCTTTCAGAAAAAACAAAAATAACATCTTCTGTATATTTATATTCAAATGTCTTATCCATATAAAAATGTGACTTATTGATATAATGTTTATTATGATAATCTTCATTTAAAATAAAACTCCTAAATCTACTCTCAATTATTGTAGTTGGAGATTTAATATTATTTGTGTATTTAGATGAAACCTTACTAACGTCAATTTTCTTGCATGCCAACATCTCTAATATAATAGCATGTAGCCATGTAGATCCAGATTTAAATACTCCATTACAAATTATTAGCATCTTCTCGTAAATTCATTAATGGTATAAAAATTAAAAGCATTCTAGCATCATTAAGATCTCCACTAATCATACTATTAAATAATAAAAATAAAAAAGTATAAAATAATAGATTACCAAACTCTCTATTTGATTTAATATTATAATAATATGATTTCTTCATAGAAAAATATATATACAAACAAAATAGAATAAAGGGCAAACATCCGAACTCTATGAAAATTTCTAAAAAAATATTATGTGGATAAAATATCTTTCTTGATAATAGATATTGCCTCTTATCTGAATAAATATCAAAATTCCCTGGGCCAATTCCTAATGGGTAATTTTTAATTAAATTAAAGGATGTACTATATACTACAGACCTTCCTGTAGATTTATTTATACCTCCTTGCTGTAAATTCATAAATACTCTAGAAACGGTATTATATTCTGATAATTTAGTATGTATCCCTGTAAAATAGATTAAGGTTATTAGTGAAGATATTACTAATATAGTTTTCCAAAAAACTTTAGTAAAATTAATGAGTATATAAATCATGAAAACAAATACTAAAGAATAAAATGGACCTCTACTTCCAGTAAATAAAGACATCGTAATAAATAAAATTAAAAGTATATATTTTAATTTAGAAATTCTGGGATGAAAAAAAAGGATAATTGATCCAAAACAAAGCCATCTTGATAAAATAATTGGACCTCCTCCTAGAACTCCAGATCTACTATTAATAATTGATGAAAAATTAATTATTGAAATTAAAAATAAAAAAAATGATATTCCTAACAAGACTAATATAAATATATTCCTATCATCTAAATTAAATTTCTCTGAAATAATTAAAGAAATAGGAATTGTAATTAATATTAAATTAATGAATTTTTCAAATCCATATTCAGTAAAGCCATAAAAAATCCATAATATTAGAGATGATAATGCCATAATAAAATATAATACATTAGCAAGGAATTTATTAGGAGTAAAAAAAGATTTTCTTATAGTATAAATAACTCCTATAGAAAAAATAGAATAAAAGGAACTTAATATTATGCTTAAATTAATACCTGAAACAATTAATCTATGATCATAAAATCTACCAATCGCAATCATTGCTGAAGAAAAAAGAATAAATAATGATATTAATAATTTTCTACTCATATTTATAATAAAAATTGCCTTGAACTTTCAAAAAATAATGTTGGAAGACTAAATAATAACAATAATGATATTCTTAACAGAGAACGAATATTTTTATTTGAAATTTCTGAAGAATATTCATATAAATCATACATTAAGAAACAAATAAACATCATACCTAATCTCTCCGCTATCATGTCCGCATCAAGTGTTATTAATCCTAACATTAGTACTACTATAAAAAATAATGATGGGACCTTTTCAAAAAGTTTATATATATTTTTTCTGAAAAATAATAATGACATTATTAGGAATAACACAAAAATCATCAAATAAAAAACTCCCATTTCTACTCCAGTTTTTTCTACAGATTTTAACTTCACTAACAATCCTAAGGAAGCAACAAATAACAATGAAATAATTAAGGATATTATAATGCGATCAGAGAAATTAAATTTATAAAACTTTTTAACTATAAAAATAGGCAATAAAATTGCCACTATATTATGCATGAAAAATGAGATTATAAAAATAAATAATGATCTATAATAATTTTTTTTAATCATTGAATATGATAATAATGCAAAAACTGTAGCATAAAATTGCCTATAAATATTTTCAAAACCAAATACAAAAGGAAATGATGTAATTATAACTAATAAAAAAGATTTGCTTAATCTATCCGGAAAATTATCTATTCTATTTCCAATCTTAATCATACAATAAATCCAAATCATATCAAGGAAGAGAAAAGTTACTAATTCATTAGAAAAAATAAAATATAGTGAACGAAGACCGAACCAAAAAACAAACTCCCTTAGATAGTATAAATCATAAGAAGTTGCTCTCATCGCAATCTCATAATGTTCAATATCTGAATCAAAACCCTGCGTTCTTACTATATATAAAAAAACAATTACGCTAGGAATAAATAGATATTTGTATATAAATTTACTTTCTGTAATAAGATTAATTACTGATATAAATATTAATGAAATGTATGCAATCAATTCCACTTGTTAATTATTTGATTTAATATAATAAAAATATGAATATACTGATAAAAATAGACTAGCAATAGATCCAAAATATATTACTAATAAAGATTCAAGTATAACATCAATATTGCTAGTAAGACAAAAAATTATGGATAATAAAACTGTAGAAATAAAAATTAAAGCAATTTTCCTTCTAATATATTTTGTGTCACTTAATTTCATAGAAAAAAATGGTTGAAAAAAAGTTGTTGAGATAAAAATCAAGACAAATGCATAGCTAAGTTTCTGTATATATATAGTAGTATTTTCAACATCATTAAGATTAAATTCTCCTCGCATATAAACTATTCTAATTAATTCATATCCGTAAAATTCTAAACCAACTACTAAACCAAATCCTACTATAATTGATATCAAAAGAGAATATATCATAAACATATTATTTCTTTTAATTGATACTTTTCTTAATAGTAGTGTGCTAATATTTCCAACAACTGATGTGAGTAATGCATTTAATATGAAAACGGAGTAAGTAAAATATGTAATATAAACCCCACCATCGGAACCAGAAATCATTCTAGCAGTTATAATAATTATATTAGCAAAATTGCCTAAAATAAGTGTTGAAAAATTTAAATCATTTTTAGAAATAGGAATATCATAACCTATATTCTTTTTATTCATTGGGATAACATAAAAAAAAGTTAATGATAATATTCCAATTAATCTACTGAATACTAAACCAAAAACTGAAAAAAATAGTGTAAATGGGTAGATAAAAACAGCGACTAAAAAGGAATTTAAAGTAGTAGCTATCGAATAAGAAAGAAATTTTGCCCTTGCTTGTAATATGGTAAGAAAAATAGTATTAAGAAAATTAAAACAAATACTTATACTTAACAATATTGAAATAAATAATAGTTCAAAAGAATATTGACTATCAAGAATTAAAATAATTACTAATTGAATAATCTGACTCAATATAAATAACAAAACCATTGTTGACTTAGAAAATTTCATAATACTCTTAAATGAAAGGTTCTTATACTTCTGAAATGTTTTTGTAAATTTTGGTAATAGATTTGCTTTAAGAGCGTTTCCTACTGTAAATTGAGAAAACAAATCAGCAATTGTCCTTAACAATAAATAATTAGCATAAAACAAAGAAGATCCAAAAAAGAATGCAACAACTGGTTCTCTAACTAATCCAAATAACTTCTGCAGGATATTTGAAAAAAATAAACTTGAAAAATCCTTAACCGAATCAGACTTTAGTGCTTTTCGGAATTTCATTATATTAACTTACACCAATTTGATAATACTCAAATCCATAATTATTAATTTTTTCTAATGAAAATTGATTTCTACCATCAATGAAAACTTTTGATCTCATTAAATTAAACATTTTATTAAAATCTGGAGACCTGAATTCCTTCCATTCAGTAACAAGAATTACTGCATCTACATTTTTTAAAGCAGAATACTTATCAGAAAAATAATTCACTTTGATATCTTTTAAATAAAACTTTGCTTGATCAGTTGCTTTTGGATCATAAGCACAAACTTCTCCCCCACTTTCAATAATTGACTTAATTATATTTATTGATGGTGCTTCCCTCATATCATCTGTACCAGGCTTAAATGCAAGTCCCCAAACTGCAAATCTCTTTCCTGATAAATCTTTTCCAAATCTATTTACAACTTTCTTAAATAAAATATTTTTTTGCTCATTATTAACCATTTCCACTGATGAAATTAGATTGGGGGTATATCCATTAGATTTTGCAATATTTATAAGAGCTTTTACATCTTTTGGAAAACAACTTCCACCATATCCACATCCAGGATATATAAACTGATAACCTATTCTTTTATCAGATCCAATTCCTATTCTAACTTTATTAATATCAGCTCCAACATTCTCACATATGTTTGCTATTTCATTTATGAAAGATATCTTTGTTGCTAACATAGCGTTAGCAGCATATTTAGTCATTTCAGCAGAACGAATATCCATACCAATAAATCTATCATGGTTAAAAGTAAATGGGGAATACAAATCTTTTAATATATTCATAGAATATTCATTGTCTGCTCCTACTACTACTCTATCTGGTCTCATGAAATCATCTATAGCAGCTCCCTCCTTTAAAAATTCTGGATTTGAAACTACATCAAATTTCAAATTAGATTTTCTAGAGTCCAAAGCGTTTTGAATTTTTGCTCTCACTAAATCTGCTGTGCCAACTGGGACAGTACTCTTATCAACTACTATTAAATATTCATTCATATTATTACCAATATCCTCTGCAACTTGAAGAACATATTTCAAATCAGCACTTCCATCATCCCCCATTGGTGTGCCAACTGCAATAAAAACAACTTGTGATTTTTCAAGCGCATCTGTAATATCTGTGCTAAAATGTAGGTTGCCTTTTCGCTGATTTTCTAACACTAGTGGTTTTATTCCAGGCTCATATATTGGGACTTTTCCATCCTTTAAATTACTGATTTTTATTTTATCAACATCAACACATATTACATTATTTCCCATTTCAGCAAAACATGCTGCTGCTACAAGTCCAACATATCCAGATCCAATAATTCCAATTTCCATATAATTATTCTTTAACTAACTTTCTTTTTACTTCTAATACTAAAGATATAATAATAGATAAAATAAAAGACAAAAAACCAATTGCAGTACCCCATACAAGCACTTCTCTTTCTTCAACTGTTGATACTGAGAAGTCCTCAACAAAAGATATTGGTTTAAACATATTATTATTAGTTAGTATTATAGATCTCTTCTGTGTTAAATCAACAATTTGATTTTGAATTTCCATAGAGTTTCTAGAAGAAAGAATAGTATTTGTACTAAGATCTATAGTAGCATCTTCTCTTATCCTCAAATCTTTCAAATCACTAATCTCTTGATTAATGACACTGATAATCTCATCATTTGTATAATTAAATATATTTCTATAATTCTGTATATATTCATTTGAATTGAAATAATTAATAATACCTTCTTGAATTTCAGGAATAAGTAAATTATTTCTTATCAGTAAATTAATACTAAACTTTGGTGTATTATGTAATCTTTCTTCTTCATCTTCTCTATAAATTTGTTCTGCTTCAATATATTTAATAGAACTTGCTACTTCTTCTGAAACATCAAGTTTCTTTGATAAAGATATATAATCTTCCTTTCTAACATCAATTTGAAGATTATTTATAATTGTAATTGCTGTAATTTGATTCAAAACATCGTCATCTTCAAATCTTTCATATGCAGACATACCTGATGTAGCAATAGCTGTAGTTGAAAAATAAGCTGGTTTAAACTTTTGGAATAAAATAACACAGATGATACCAAATATAGTAATACTAAAAATTAATACTTTATTTTTAATAAAAAATAGGATAATATCCTTTAATAATTTTTCTAAACTAAGTTCTTTTTCCATTTTTACAATTTTCTAAAAAAAAACCCCAAATTTTTGGGGTTTAATTATTCAATAATAAATCTAATTAATATTCCCACATATCGTGCTCAATATTAAATATCTCTTCTTTAATTCTTTCAGATTCTAATAGTGCATCTAAACCTATCATATAATCCTGGATTTCCCTATTCATAATATTAGATTCCATATAAATCGTACTAACAAACATTCTTTTCTCAAAAATCTCTAAAAAAGATCTTTCTTGAGCATTATTTTTAGTGTAATTAGTTACCCTAGTATTCAACAAAACATCTCTAAAATCAGGATAATAAATCCAAAACATTTCTTTCCTATCAACTCTAGAAGTAACACTATCTATTTCAGTAATATCTTGATAGACTGGACATAAACCAACTATTCTTACCTCCATTACAGATCTCTTTTTGTCAAAATACCATTCTTCTTTAATCCTCCATTCATCTACTAAAGTTCTATCAAAAGTACTTCTTGCAGACTCTTGATAAACTGTCTCCTGAATAGAATCTCCAATTGATGCATCCCAAATAGATATTGTTGAATCTTGACCATAAACATTTTTTAATGCTATTCTTCCTCCTTCATCAACATATTCTAGTTGTAAAATTTCTTCAATAGACATTGGTCCATTTTTAAATTCGTTTCCAGGTACTGGATTATCAGGAACACTAAACACCTCTAACCTTTTTTTGTTACCTGTACCCTCAGAGTATGGACAAACAGTACTACCTCCATTACCAAAAACAGATTGATCTCCAGTATATCCAGTTCCTTGACAATTAACACATTTTCCTTCGTTCGCTGGATCTATAGATTCATATTCAGCTTGAGTTATCAATGTCTCCATAACAACATCAATTAAAGACATCTTATCCTTATTTAACATTGTTCTATTTGAAATAGCTGGAAAATAAAAATGATGATTCATCTTCTGTCTAAGATCAATAGTTCTCCATATTGTTCTAGACCAAACAATATCTTTTTCATTTATTTCAGGGTAATCAAAAGCCTCTTCTTTATTTTGATTATGATCTTTTGAAAAAGCTCCGTTAAGTATATATTCAGGAGTCTTATCGTCAGTAGGATTCAATATTGTATCTGTCTGAGAAAAACTCATAAAAGGTATGAGTAAAATAAATAGAGTTTTGATAATATTTTTCATATACATTTTTTTTATTTAATTGTAAAAGTTAGAGAAGCGTCTAATGTCTTCCCTCCAGATTTTATATTTTGTATTATAATCATGTTTCCTTTTTGAAGGGCTGATATCCTAGAGCTATGACTTGCCAAAGAACCTCCTTTACACTTCAATGGTTTGCTTTTTCCATTTTTAGCTACAACAACCAATTCACATGATTGCACTTTGGGTTTATAATCTTGAAAAACAAAAGATACTGGCATTTTTATAAATAATCTTTGAGCATTTAGAATTTGAGCTGTAGAAACTTTACTTCCAGTTCTTAATCCTCCTAAACGAGGATTTCCTAATGGAGCTTCTTTAACTATAAAATCTACTGTTCCCAAATTCTTTCCATTATTAGCTTTTACCGAAATTGTAGCTTTAGAAGTAAGAGAAGTTATTTTTACTGTATACTCACCTGTTTTCTTATTTTTTGTTTTTAATTCATGACCACCACTAATGCTAACTCTCAAGTCTGAACTGTTATATCCAGGAACAGAAACTTTTATTGGGTTCAAAATAGTTTTCCCTCTTCCTTTATAAAATACCATCATTTTAGTAGGAGAAACAACAGCTTTTGGGTCAGTGACAGTATATCCACCTTTGAATGGATAATACTTATCCCCATCATCCTGTATAGTTTTGATAAATCCTCTAAAAGTTTTTGGACCAGTACTACCTGTCTTTACTTCATATAAACCTTTTCCATTAACAATATTAAGCTGAGTTGCATTACGAGAAGGAATACATTTAATAGTATCTTTAATTCCATCTCCATCTATGTCTGCAGTTTCAACATCATAATCACCAACATATATTATTGGTTGACTTGTTTTGTCAGATGCCGATATAAAAATTTGAGCTGTAAACTTATCTCCTCTTGAAATATAATTTGAAGATGGTATTGTAACAGCTTGAGCTTCTGTAAATTTAAGACCACTAGATCCTAAAGCTTGACCTATATATGATTGAACTTCTGATTCTATATTTCGAATATCTGATTGCCATTTTGACAATATAGTTAAAGCTCCTACAGAAGGCATATCCTTGAAATTGTAAACCTCCCAGGTGCTTTTCGGATTTTTATTTCCTACTACCTCCCCATCAGGGATATATAAAGTGTTTTCTGTTTCTTTTAATAATGACTGATAATCAGGATCAGACACATCTATATTGTCTAATGATGTAGCTTCTAATAATAATTCTTCAAAAAACATCTTTAACTGTTGAATCTTGTATTTAAGTTCAGAAGCTTTACCATCTTCTATACCATCACCATCAACATCACCTACTAAATATTCAATGCTTTTAGGGTTATTTTCAGGATTAAAAAGCTTCATGGAAGAATATCTGTTTCCTTTATTTTTTAAATATACTATTTTTAGATCTTTTTGCTCTTGAGATAATTCCTCCCAATTTAGAGAAGCCCCATCTTCAGATAATAAAGCCATATCCTCAATGACATTTCCATCTTCATCGTAAATTTCAGTCTCATTATTAGCTAAATATACCTTCTTATCTGTATCCAGTACTAATTCATACTTCATTTCTTGAATGTAATATATTATTTGATCTACTTCAGGAGAAATCTTATTACTCAAATCAATATAAGGCTTTGATTTAATTTTGTTATTATAATTATTTAACCCATCAATTATAACATTACTCTTCTCATCAAGACTTTCAGTACTATCTACAACACTTAGATTTACATCAAAAAATGATTGCAAAACCTCTTTGGATACATTTAAAGCTAATAATGCTGTAAGCACCAAATACATCATATTAATCATCTTCTGTCTTGGAGACAAATTTCCTGAGGCCATATTATATTATTTTATTTTATACAAGTTAAGATTATACATTACTAACTATTAGGATTCATAGCTGTAAGCATATTTCCATATACTTTATTCATTTGTTCTAAATTAGTTGCAAGTTGTGAAACCTGCTCTTGGAACTTCTTAGAATCCTCAACAGATGACTGTAAATTTTCTAAAAACATTGTTGTAGCTTCCATTTGCTGATTTGAAGCTTGTAATTGCAATTCATATAATGAATTTAAAGCATTCATATTTTTAACACCTTCTTCTATCTGAGCACTGTATTCAGAAATTCCAGAAGCTGCAGTAATAGTTTCATTTAGTTTAGCTGAAGCTTCTCCAAATAATCTTAAGCCATTATTTAAACTATCAATTAATTCATTATCAATCTTAGCCTTTTCAAGTGCAGAGTCTAATTGTTGAGCTGGAGACATATTAGCCGGATCAACCATTTGTCCACTAGATAATTCTGGATATACCTTTTCCCAAGCGTAATCTTCATGAGCCTTTTCAAAAGCAGAAAAGAAAAATATAATAGCTTCCGTAGAAAGACCAATAATTAACATAGTAGAAGCTCCATTCCATCCCTCAATCTTAAATAAAGCTCCTAAAATTACTAAAGATGCTCCCCATCCATATAATTTAGGCATCATTGTTTTGTACCATTTAGCTTCTGTAATATTCATAATTTTCTAATTTTTTCTATTAATAATTATTTATTTTATCTATTCTTAAAATCTTTTTGATCTCTTCCTAAGAAATCCATAACACATCTAAATCCTATATATGAAGTTGATTCATCAGCATATTCGTAGGTCCTGGTTGATGTTTGACAAAAATATGCAATATCTTTCCATGAACCTCCTCTAACAACTTTTCTCTGTATAACATCTCCATCTGATGACTTAATATTAAAATTATTACCTAGGTTAGAGTTATCACCATCCATATCATTTGTATATGATCCTGATGTTTCATCATAAACAGTAGATGTCCATTCTGCAACATTTCCTGCCATATCATATAAATTAAAATTATTTGGATTATATTTTCCTACGGTAATAGCTTTATGACCACCATCAACTGAGTAATTACCTCTCATTGGTTTAAAATTAGCTAAAAAACATCCAGAAGTGTTTCTAGTAGATGGACCACCCCATGGATATGGTGATTGATCTAATCCACCTCTAGCTGCATATTCCCATTCTGTCTCTGTTGGTAATCTAAAATCTGGAAATAAAGGTTCTCCATTAGCTTTATTAAATTGATTCATAATATGAGTTCTCCAGTGACAAAATGCATTTGCTTGAATCCAGGTAATTCCTACTACAGGATAGTCATCATAAGCCTCATGAGTGAAGTTGAATTCTGCTTCTGTCTCTTCATGAGAATATACAAAATCTCCCTGAAAATCTAAAGTATTAGGATAAATTACCACTTCATGCTTGATAACATATTTTTCTCTAAAATCAGAAGCAGACAAAGCGTCTACTTCCTTTGGGTTTTTAACTCTGTCGCTTGAAAGTTTTCTGAAATCTATTTCCTCATACACATACGTATATGCTTCTTTATTTAGTACTTCCTTCCCATCAACCCAATCTTTAACAAAAAGAGCGTTTCTAAATGAATTTCTACTAGCAGTTACTGAAGTTTTAACTGTATCAAAACTTCCATAACCATCATCCTTTATTTCTATATTTTCAATCTCATCTGGATAATTCATTCTCCAATCAATAACTTCTCTATTGTTGCCAGTGTTCGAATTACTTTTAACAACAACTCTATCCTCTTTTTTTCTTTCATTTGATGTTTTAAACATCTTTAAATTTGTTCTAATAATTGAGTCTTCAACCCATTCAACAAACTGTCTATATTCATTATTAGTTATCTCAGTTTTATCCATAAAAAAAGCTCCTACAGAAACTCTTTGATTTGTTGAGACATTAGCAAATGGAACATCTTGATCAGACGGACCCATTACAAAACTTCCCTGAGGAATAAATGCCATTCCATATGGGGTTGCAGGACTCCAAACATGTCTTTCTTGTGACCCTATTAATCTATGGTCAGTAATACCAGTTCCACAACTAATTAATAATGTCACTATCGAAAATATAAGTAATGTTTTTTTCATAATCTTTTGATTTTATTAAACAATAAAAAATTTATAAATATCTTGGGTTTTTATAGCTCTTTTCTGGACGGTCATATTCTATTTTGAAACTATAACCAATCATGAACTCTAATGTATTGTTAGAAATATCAGACAATACTACATCGTAAGCAATTCCTATTTGTAAATCATCTTCATTCTTATTCTTACTACTCTTCATCTTCATTCCAGTCAAAAAAACTAATTCAGGACTAAGAAGATTGTCACCATTTCTATAACTAACGCCTCCCCACATCTTATTATTGTATATGATGTTTGTGTTTATGTCAATTTGAGATGTAGATCCATCAGATTTTAGATATATTGAAGGATTTAATGATAATTCTGGAGAAATCTCATAATAATACCCTGTTAAAAGGAAATAATGTCTAGATAAATTTATAATATCACCATCAGATTTTGTAAAGCTTGGTTCAGTAATATGTAAAGTGGATAATCCAATATATACATCTTGGGTATTATAGTACAAACCTGCACCGAAATCTGGAGACGATCCACTAATCTGTGAGGTTGGAATTGTATTATCACCTCCTTCAGATGGTTTTAACTCAGAACCATTTAAAGCTGACTGATACATTCCAGCAGAAGCTCCAATTCCTAATTGGCCATCACCTAAACTGGTCTGATAAGCATAAGAAAATTGAACTCCTATATTATCGTATGATGCAATTGCATCAGAAACTATATTTAGACCTATACCTCCATTTAATATTTCTACAGGTCTTTCTACAGCTAAATTTAAAGTAATAGGTGCTCCAGTAAAACCCATCCATTGAGACCTATGCAAAACTCCAGCATTAATAAAGTCAGAACTACCCGAAATAGCTGGATTATTAGCTAACTTATTAAACATATTTTGACTAAACTGAGGTACTTGCTGAGCACTAGAAGTTACTGAAAACAAAGCAAATACAGTTAATATTAGTATCTTATCTTTCATATTTAGATGTAAGGTTTCTCCTTTTATTAGTGAGCAAATATAATATTTTTTTTTTAGACATATATAAATTGGTGTAAATTCAAGAAAAATATCCGCTAATAATAAATATAAATAACTACAAAAATCTATTATAAGTTTTAATCCATCTTTCTGGAACTTCTCCTTTATTAGCAGTTTGATAATCTGAATATGAACAAGATACAAAATAAACATCCAAATTTTCCTTATCTAAATTTTTGAATGGAACTCCCATCCACCATCTTCCACTATTTTTACTCTTGTAAAAATCTATTTGAGTATGATCATCATCAAATGCAACGGTATATTTAATACAGTTCTGCTTAATCGGATTTAACTCATGTTTCCTAGATTTATACCCCTCTAAAAAATACCATATCATTTGAGAAATTAATTGAGATCCCTGATTATTTTGATCAAGTATCTGATTGTACTCAAAAATACCAAAACATGTTATCTTATCACTAATACCTGCATATCTAGATATACTACAAGCTTCATTTGCGTCAAAACCATTTGGAGTAGAATAGACATTTGAAATAAAATATGATGAAGAAATAGACGATAAATCAAAACTTACAAAGTCTGAATTTCTTAAATAAGGTTCAACTAGAGAAATATCACTGCGAATATTTCCTAATCTATTTAATTCAAAATTTAAACCCTCTAAAAAATCTATCTCTTCTGGCTTAACGAAAAATGTCTGATACCCCAAATTAATAAAATTAAATAGGTGATTTGGCTTATATGAAATAATTTTACTTAGAAAAGAGGTAGATTTTAGTTTATCGTTTGGCATTCCAATGTCAAAACTTGAATCTACACAACATAAAGTAATTGTTTTCTCTAACTCAGAATAAGCTTTATAAACAGCGTATGATATGTCCTGTCCTCCACCAATAATGATAGGTATAATACCCTTGTGCAATAAATCAACACATACTTCTGTAATTAATTTATAATTTTCTTGCCTAGAATGTTCTAGCTTAATAGTTCCTAAATCTGAAATTTTAGGTGTTTTATCAAAATATAACCTATAAAACGCATCTCTAATCTTACAATCTGATACTTCTATGGAGTTATCTGTCCCCTCATATTCAGGAACATTAAACATAACAATTTCTGAATAATCTATATCAGGAAATTTTCCATGAACGTAAGAATCTATCTGAAAACCAATTTGAGATGGATTCCATCTACTCTTTTCAGTATAAAGTCCTGGATTTAAAGGAGTAAATAACGAAGACATTTCCATTATTTTTTCTTTTTCTTATTTAAACTAACTTCCATCATGTCTAAACATTCATCCCTAGTTAATTCACTGGGATTAATTTTCTTTGAAATCTTAACATTTATTTTCTTTCCCTTATTAGGAGTGATCTGTATAAAAGGTCCATATCTACCATTTAATACTTGTACTAAAGGATCTCCATCAAAATTTGAAATCAAACGGTCTTTATCAGCTTTTATTTTCTCTTCAATCAATTCTATTGATCTTTTAATATTTATAGTTAAAGGATCATCTCCTTCAGAAGATTTTATTGAAGTAAATTTTCCTTTATATCTAAGATAAGGCCCAAATCTTCCTACAGAAGCATATATTTCTTCTCCATTGTAATCACCTACTTTTCTAGGTAACTTAAATAAATCAAGTGCATCTTTCATTGTTATTGTCTGAATTGACTGATTTTTTAATAATGATGCAAATTTTGGCTTTGGAGAATTTTCATCTTCTTGCTTTTCTCCAAGTTGTACCATTGGGCCGAAAGGACCAATTCTTACATATACATTTTCTCCTGTAACCGGATCTTTTCCTAGATTCCTCTCACCTAAAGCCTTTTCCGCTGTGCCAATTACATCTTCAACAGTTTCATGAAAATTACCATAAAAATCTTCTAACATTTTGTTCCACCTCTTCTTTCCAGCTGCAATTGCATCAAACTCACTTTCTACCTTAGCAGTAAATCCATAATCTAATACTTTTTGGAAATGAGACACCAAAAAATCATTTACCACTACACCAATATCTGTAGGAAACATTTTATTTTTTTCAGATCCAGTATTTTCAGTTTTAATTTCAGATATAATCTTAGAATCTTTTAACATAATTGATTGATATTTTCTTTGTATACCCTCCCTACTCTCCTTTACCACATATTGTCTTTTTTGAATAGTAGTAATAATAGACGCGTATGTTGAAGGTCTCCCTATTCCCAAATCTTCTAATTTCTTTACTAAACTTGCTTCTGCATATCTAGATGGAGGCTTAGAAAACTTTTCAATAGATAACATTTCTTCTAATTCTAATTTCTCTTCTAAATTTAATATCGGTAAATCTTCCTTTATTTCATCATTTTTTTCATCTTTGCCTTCTGTATAGACCCTCATAAAACCATCAAATATTACAACCTCTCCTTTCGAAATAAATAATTTTTCAGAAGAAGAAACCCCTATTTTAACTGTTGTTCTTTCTATTTTAGCATCAGCCATTTGAGAAGAAAGAGTTCTCTTCCAAATAAGTTCATATAGCCTTCTTTGTGAAGAATCTGAATCTAAATTAATTTTTGACATATCAGTTGGTCTAATTGCTTCATGAGCCTCTTGAGCTCCTTTTGATTTGTTTGCATAGCTCCTCTTTTGGATATACTCATCTCCATATTTACTTGAAATTTGACTACAACAAGAATCTATTGCATCCTGTGATAGATTTACACTATCAGTCCTCATATATGTAATATTTCCAGACTCATATAATTTTTGAGCTACACTCATAGTCTGAGATACCGAAAAACCAAGCTTCCTTGAAGCTTCTTGTTGTAAAGTAGAGGTCGTAAACGGTGCGCTTGGAGATCTCTTTGCAGGTTTTTTTTCTAAATCCTTAACTTTGTAATTA
>MDTG01042406.1_pt1 | contig 27603 bp, 31 predicted proteins | sample 811421 | NCBI WGS metagenome assembly MDTG01 (sample SAMN05326645, study PRJNA326480) | marine metagenome | isolation source: seawater | place: Pacific Ocean: South East | collected 2011
AGATGAAAGATCGGTAGTTCACTTATATTTTCTCCGTTGTATTTGCCATGTTCAAATTCAGGGAGCAGGGTGGTAATTGGATTTTCGATGTGTAATACAAAGGGTTTATTATACATCATTGGAATGGTATGCATCAGCGCGATGCTCCTCGGAGGTTGTAACATGTGCCCCAAGGGCCCGCGAGACAGGACAAAGTCGACAATGTGGTTTCCTTTGACGATCGGGTGGTTTTTGAAGTTTCTGGCCAATTCGGCCGCGAACTCAATCAACGATCTGCGGCCTAGGTCCAAGTTCAATTTCGGGAACAGTTCCGACGTATCTTCCCCATAGGTTTTAGTATTCCAATTTGCTTTGCGAATAAAAGGAAAGTATTCGCAAATTAACGGGTGCATGCCATTGCGATTCATGTACTCAGGCAGATTATATGGAATGAAAAATTCTTTACTGATTTCCTGCTCGGAATTGTAGGAAATATTTCGCTCAGGGTTTTCTATGGCTCCCGGAAGATCAGGCAAAGAAGACTTGAGGGTTTCGTGGTAGAGTTTCGTCAGTTTTTTGATGTCCACGTCTAGTTTTTTACCTTCCCGCGGAGGAATAGCGTTGGATAGAGTGACTGCATCCTCAAAATCAAGATGTTTGATCATTGTTGCGGTCGGCTTATTGAATGACTCTATTATACAAGGACCGGCACTTTTTTCTTCTGCCTTGAAATAGATTGTTCAATTAGTTTTCGTTTAAGCTTAATCTTACTCATGTCTTCCACGTTTTTGCGTTGTTCTTTCCCGAACTTGGATTCGAGTAAATTTAGATAGGCGGGATTGGTGAAATATTTCTGCCACGCGTCATCTCGGAACTTAATTACTTCAGCAGCTGATAGATGCTTAGTAGGTAACGGTTCGCTATCATAGGAAAGGAACGCATATCCAGCATACGAATTAGGTAGTTTCCACCCTTCATGTTGAGCTCGAACATGTAGTGGACTGCCGGGTAATGCTTGGCAGGGGTACATGTTGGCAAATTCTGTATTGAGTTCCAGAGCGAGGGCGAGGGTTTCCTCCATGCTTTCATAGGTGTCATCGGGGAACCCAAAAATGTAGTTTGCGCCCACATTAATTCCGCTGTCCTGAATGGATTTTACAATCTCACGAATATTAACTTCTTTAAAGGTGCCTTTTGAAACTTCCTTTCGGATAACTTGGTTAGCCGCTTCAATGCCAATACCTAGCCAGCGTACGCCTGCTTTTTGAAACAGATCCAAATATTGAGGCCTAACTGTGTCGACTCGTGCGTAGGACCAAGTGCGGATAGGGTAATCGCGTTCGATGAGTCCGTTTAACAAAGGTTCGTAATATCTTTTATCCAAGAAAAACATTTCATCTGAAATACGTATAGTTTCAGTTCCCATTGCGGCAAGTTTGTCAAATTCCTTGAGCATGAACTCGGGCGACCAATAACGCATGTGTGAAGAGTGGGCGGAGACGGTATCATTTGCATCACTGTTACGATTCACAATATTGATCATGCAAAAATCGCATTTAAACCGGCAGCCAAGTGAAGTGTATACTGCCGCAAAAGGGGTGCGTTTGTCGTGGTTATATTCGGTATGCCAAAAGTGAGATCGGTAAAGGTCTAACGGTTTTTTGTCGTAGGGAAGAAGATCCCACGCATAGCCGGGTAGATCGATATCCATGCGTTCCTGTGGTACTACCTTTTCAGGAGCGTTTAGCATGGGCCTCTCATTAATTTTATGACCGATTCCACGAATATTTTTTATGTCTTCAGCGGTGAGGTTTGAGGTTAAGAGGTTATGGAGGGCATAGACGCCTTCATTGTAGAGTACCATATCAACACCTTCGTGATCTTCAAGGACCTGCAGGGGAAGGGCGCTCATGTGGGATCCAACAAAGCATGTTTGATATTCTGGATATCTCTCTTTGAGCATGTCGGCTAACTGAGTATTTCCGATCATGTTGGTGGTGCCTGAGTTGGGGTTTTGGCCGTAGACGACAAAGCATACAAGTCGTGGGTTTGCTTCATTGATACGTTCAACAGCTTGCGCCATGGATAGTTTTTCAGCCGTGCAGTCTAAAATGCCTACGCCAAAGCCCTTACTACGGCAGCTTTGAGCCAGTAAAAGCGCCCAGGTGGGTGGCTCAATGGCTGAATAAGTTTTGGCCAGTTCCTGGTAAGCTTGGATGGAAGAGTCGGCACTCACGAAAAGTACATCCAGCTGTTTTTGAAGGGGCATGATCATGACTTATAAAGTATTTAAGATTGTACAAAGTTGGTTAATTTTTTCAGGTTCGAGATCTGGGTAATTTCCAATATACCAGCCATAGAAATGCACGTGGTTGGTGAAAGGGTAATTTTTATATTCTTCACCAAATCTTTGTCGTGCATAAGGCTGCCGAAGCTGGTTTCCACCTCCGGCAGTCCCACGGCGAAATTCCACCTTCAATTCACGTAAGGTGCGTTCGACACGTTCGCTCAACACATTATCGGGGCTTCGTAAAATGAGCGTGAACGCATAATTGCTGCTCCCTTCCACTGCAAAATCTGTCTGGTATTTTGTTGGGTTCAGTTTGCTAAGGAACAGCTTCAGATTACGTGTGCGGGTGGCGTTGTTGTTGTCCAGTCTTTTGATCTGATTAAGGCCAATTACTGCATTAAGTTCCGTGCCGCGTACATTATAAGCAGGATAAGCAAAGATAAAATCAGGGTTTAAATCAGGATGTTTATTAGTGTAATGGTCTTTGGTTGCTTGAGAGGCTGCTTCGCGAACCATTCCATGTGATCGGTAAATACGGATAGCCTCATGCAATTCATCATCGTTTGTGCAAACCATGCCCCCTTCAATCGTGCTAAGATGATGTGCATAGTAGAATGAAAAGTTTGAAGCCCAGCCCATACTGCCCACCCGTCGACCCTTATAAGTTGCTCCGTGTGCTTCACAGCAATCCTCGATGAGCGGAATGTTTCGTTTGGCTAATTCGTCCAATAAGTGCTGGTTCAAGCCGTTGTAACCCAGTACATGTGTGAGAAAAACCGCTCTGGTGTTGTCATTTACTTTGTCCAGTACCTGATTGATATCCATACCCAATGTTCTCGGGTTAATGTCGACGAATACAGGTTTCAATCCCGCATGGAGTACTGAAGCGATATCACTAACCCATGTGAGTGTGGGGACAATGACTTCTCCTTCTCCCTTAAGTTGGCGCAAGGCCGCCATGGTCACCAAGTTGGCCGCTGAGCCGGAGTGCACAAATACACTATGTTTTACCCCAAGCCATTTGCTCCATTGATGTTCGAATTCACGAACGTTGTTTGACTGGGTCAGAATTGGATCATCCTGCTCAAGGAATTTGATTAGGCAATTGAGATCCTCGCGCGTGATGTTGTTATGCATCAACGGCCAGTTCAGTGTTTCACGAGTTAAGGCTTTCATTATACGGATTCCAGCTTTGGATATAAATCTTTAGTTAGGCATTCCATGAGTGGTGATAGATTCGGCAGAGCTAAATGAGCTTGGGGGAGATATCCCAATTGATGCACATCTACTCCGATAAATCCTACACTTGTCAAACGTGCTGCATTTAAGTCAGTCATTGAGTCGCCGATCATCCAGGCATCCTGTTGAGCGATGGAATATTGGCTCAGTAAGTTCAGTATCCAATCAGACTTAGATCGAGGGGATCCACAAACTGATTCGAAAAAACGTGTGATCTCCATTTTGTCGCATATAAAATTAATTTCACTGTGGGGGGTTCCTGATATAACAAAGGCTTTTACTGATTTGGGGAGATTCTCCAATGTGTCTTGCGCTCCGTGCACTAAAGGTGCTTTGAGGACGCGACCAACAACTTTTTTTGTAAATTTATCGCATAAATTTGCTAGTGTCTTTTGGTCGAGTGGCTGGTCAAGTAACTCTCTGTGTATATGGATAAACTTTTCTCGCCTGGGTACTCCTCCTTCTCTTATGCAATAGTCCAGAATAGATTGTGTTTGTTTTGGGGTAAGGTCGTTTAATAACTCTATAAATAGCTCTGCCTTAATTATAGCGGTGTCAGCTAAAACTCCGTCAAAATCAAAAAACCAAGCATGTTGTTTTGAGTTTTTAGGCATCTATAGGGTAGATATGATTTTTCGGTTGCGTAGGGTTTTACGTACTCTTTCGGCAATTTGGTTTGCGCTGGGGGTGCCATTATCGTGGCGTGTGGCAAACCCTGCCGAACGGTCTTCCAGGCCTAGTGCGTGAACAGGATGCCCTGTTTTGTGCATCAGTTCATAGGCGATCGAACGTCCGCCAGCAGCCATTTCAAAATCAGAGTCAATGACCAGACCTAGATTTGTTTTATCCAAGCTCTTTTCGATACTTTCTTTGATCAGAAATGGTTTCAACCAGACGGCGTGAATTAGATGGCAGCGGATTCCTTCTGCTGCCAATTGTTTTATTGCATCCTGTGCGTTCAGCCGAGCTGCACTGATAGCAATAAGCGTGATATCCGCTTCCCCATCTACTTCATCCTCCATTTCATAATCGATAGTAAAGCCACGACGATGCTCGCTTACATAGATAGGGTCATCGTGTTCCTGATACCATCTCCATCCCTCAAGCCATTCGGCCGGAGTCATCGGAGCAATTACAGGCATGCCCGGCATTCTCATCACCAATCCGTGGTGGCTGGCTGATGCAACAGGGCCAATGTGACCCTCCATGGCTATGGATCGGACAAAAAGTGGGCAGGGAATGCCCCAAATATCTTTACTTTTAGCGGCGTAATTGAGAATTGGAGCAGCGTTATACCACATAAATCCCTGATAACGAATCACATAGATGGGGCGTCTGCCCATGAGTGCTGCACCTACGGTAACACCGGCTCCGGCAACATCGGCCATCGACAATTCAACGATACCCTCAGCTTCGGTCATTTCAGGAACTGTACCGCCGATCCATCCAACGGCGGTGACGCATTGGCCATAGAGTTGCCCGTTATTCTGTTCGAGGTGGTTCCGGGTAGTTTGTTGAATAGTTTCAGCAAGTGTCATGATAAAGTTACGTTTAAACTTCCGTGTTTTCTTCCTCAGGATTGATGTCTTGCCATATTTCAAGCACTAGCTCTTTAACTTCCTTTTCAATTCCTGTGCATTGTGTATTCCAGCCGAGCTCATCCATACGGCTTTTGATGATTTCCAATCGATTCCATTCTGGGGGACCATCGCAGCCTGCTCCTGCATGCCAAAGATGGCGACAGGTACGGATATTCATAAAAGCGGGCAGATCAGTGTCTAGTTTTCCGACGTGCCAGGCAATTAGCCATGGGTCATCAGTTATATCGATTGCTGGCATTCCGAGAGAACGAGCTACATCAGTCATGTTCCATTGTCGCCGAGTTGCAACAGGAGTGAGAATTGAAAAATCGTTATCCTCACAAACAAAAAGGATCGGTGCTTTTTTGGCTTGGGCATAGCCCATCGCACCAAAAACATAATCTTCCTCCACTGAAGCATCACCGGTGACAGCGAGCGTGGTTCGTCCTGAAGCCAAAGCGGCCCCCACCGCAATAGGTACCTGATCTCCCATTAATCCGCTATGGCCGAACATAGGAATAGCCGGATCGTGAATTGAGGCAGACCCTCCTTTGCCTTGGGCACATCCAGATTCCAGTCCTAGTAATTCGTCCCGTAAAGATATCGGGTTGCCGCCATAGGATAAGAAATAAGGATGGGCTCGATGTTGAGCAAAAATCATCGGCTTTGGAAATACGTGTGCAAGTGTGGCTGCAATATGCTCCTGACCAACAGCTAAGTAGGTCGGTATCTCAATAGATTTAGTTCGAAGTGCTTCGGCAACCTGTAGATCAAATTCTCGATTGAACATGGTCTGGCGGTAAATACTTAGCACTTGGGATTGGGTTAAAGCATTCAGTGCTTCTGAATGCCAACCGTATTCATGAGAACGCCCTGAACAATGCGGCTCCACCGTCTGTCGGGCTACAGGAGTCTCAATAGGTGTAGTAGCAATACTCATAGTTTGTTAATGCTTAATAGGGTAATACCTTTGGGCGCAGAAAAATTATTAACCAATCGTTTCCAGGTAACGGGTTTAACGACATCACCCGCAACTAGGATCGGATCTTGGTCCGAACTATAGAGTCCCCCTTCAAGAATCATCATGATATCGTCATCTCGACGGGGTTGGATGGATCGAGCGTCCAAAACCCGGTGAAGGTTCAAGCTGCATTCGTGCAATTCATAGTTTGTTTCTATCTCATTTTCTGGGTTCTCCAGCACCAAACGATCTCTGTTCAAAGGAGCGATATTGGGGCCACCTTCGTAAGGTTGTGCTTTACGGCCATAGGAATCTTCCAGTCGTACTAAGTCTCCCTTAAGTCTGGGTGTTTCGATTTCCAGAAGAGCGATTCCTTCATCTGATAAAGCCTGAGTAGAGTGAAATAAGCCGGGACGAATCATCATGCGGCTAGGAGCTTGCAATCGGGTGGAATCATTTAGAAAACTGATTTCTGCTTCTCCCGACAGCAGTACCAAACCAGTTTTTTTGCGCGGATGGCAATGCAACGAAGTAGCTTCACCAGAGTTTAGGTGGAGATACCATAGTGCGACATCATCGTTACCGTACATTAGGTACTCGAAACCCCACGGTTTCTTTACCTCAACATTCTCATATTCCTTGATCGGAGCTACCATTTTTATCTTTTGCGTTAGAGATTCTTAAAATAATCAACAGTTGCTTTCATAAATTCCGGGTTGTTCCGGTAATGCGGTGCTGATATGAGGTTTCTGTCGATCACCAGCGGTTCATCCTTGTATTCCGCTCCTGCATTCTCGAGATCTACACGGATGCTTTGGAAACCGGTTATCCTTCGTCCTTGTAAAATGCCGGCGGATACAAGAATCCATGGTCCGTGGCAAATAGCCGCGATGCATTTGCCCGCTTTATCCATATCTCGAACAAACTCAAGAACGGTTTCATCAAGCCGCACGCGATCAGGCGCTTCAAAGCCACCCGGTAACAGGACGAGATCAAAATTATCAGCATTCAGGTCATTTGTGGCCATTGTAGGGCGGGCAGGTACTCCGTATTTCCCAAGGACTTGCGCCTTGTCCTTGATGGCGACTTCCAATTGATGACCGGCCTCAAGTAAACGGTAGTAGGGATAAACATATTCCTCATCCTGGAAGCCGGGTCCGGTGATGATGACTGATCGAATTGCATTTGAGGTATTCATAAACTAAGCAACTGCATGTTTTTCTATGATGGATTCAGGGATTTCGACACCCAAGCCAGGGGTGTCATTAACTTCGAACATTCCGTCTTTGAACTGGACGCCGTCTAAGATCAGATCGTCATATACAGCATTTCCCGAAGTATCCATTTCCAGTAGAGTGGTATTGGGTGTGGCAGCCATCAAATGAGCTGTTGCAGCCAACAGAACTCCTGAAGAAAAATTGTGTGGGGAGACTGGGATTCCAGCCGCGAGAGCTACTGCACAAATATTGCGTGTTTCTTGAATGCCCCCGGCACGTCCCAAATCGGGCATGGCTACATCCAAAGCCCGCTGACGAAACATATGATGAAATCCTCCAGAGAAGAATTCATTTTCACCGGCCGCTATTGGAATATCAATGGCTTGTCTTAAGTCAGCCAGAGCATCTACTTGGTCGGGCCTGAGTGGTTCTTCCAGCCAATAAAGATCAAAAGGGCTCCACAACTTGGCTGCACGTCGGGCTTCATGCAAATCGTAACCTGCGTTTAAATCGATCATTAAACGTACATTCTCACCAATACCCTTGCGGATTGCCTCGATACGTTCAGTATCCTTTTCAGGTGATTCCCACCCTACGTGTACCTTGATGGCATCGAATCCCAAATCTTGAATTCTACGAGCGTTGTCGGCCATGTTTTGTATATCTTTCTCCCAGTAGACATCACTCGCATAAGCCGGTATTTGTTTTCGGTAAAGTCCGCCCATTAATTCGTAGCAGGGAATACCCAGTGCTTTACCTTTAATATCCCAACAAGCCATTTCAATGGCACTGGCGGCGCAAACAACCGAGCCTTTGCGCTCAAAATATACCGGTTGGTGGAAAAAAAGATCGCGTAAATGCTCTATATTCATCGGATCCATCCCGACGGTTTCTGGGCCGAGATGTGAGTCAATCAAGGTTTTGATTAATGGGGCATTTCCAATTCCCTCACCCATGCCGGTGATTCCTGAATCGGTGTGAACCTTTACCAAAGCGTGCTGTCGAACTTGAAATCCCCCCCGCGATATATGCATGGAAGAAGCCAGTGGCTTCTTCAGTAAAAAAACTTCAATTTCAGTTATCGTCATCCTTGACCTCGGGGTTTTAGTTAATTTCAAACCGTATTTGACATAGCAAATTCATTTGATTTTTTCGCTTCAGCTTTAAGTTCATCCAGCTCCCTGAACTGTGCGACTTTACGGGATTTGTTGTCAGCTTCAGCGGCTGAATAATCCTGATCACGATCGTAGAAAATGACCTGACTACCAGCCTTCTCGAAACAGAAAGGGACGTGCAGCAGATTGGAGAGTTTTTCTCTAACCGATGACTGGTGTTCTGGGGGTACAAAGAGCAGCATAAATCCACCACCTCCTGCTCCGGTTATTTTTCCACCCAAAGCACCTGATTGCCGCGCGGCATCATAGAGCTCAGTGATAGCTGAATTGGATATTTCATCGCTAATAGCCTGTTTGGCTAACCATCCTTCATGTAGTAATTCTCCAAATTCCCTGATGGGACCGTTTCCGCACAAAATCGAAAGTGATTCCTCCACCATATCACGCAGAATCCGCAATTGACGGCGTTTGCTTTCAAGAGATTCCACGTATTGTCCGGCGACTTTGTCTGCGGTACGCTTGATACCTGTGTAAAAGAGCATAAGATGAGAGGTGAGTTCATCCTGACGATCCGGAGGAATAATTACTGGTCGGACACTGATTTCTCCCGAAGTATGAAAGGAAATATGGTTGAATCCACCGTACGCTGCATTGACCTGATCTTGAGATCCGACATTCTCTTTAAGAATGTCTTGTTCAATCATGATGCTTTCATTGGCTAATTGCTCTTTGGTGGCCATATGTCCTTGTAAGGCATGAAGAGCATTAAGGAGGCCCACAGTGAACGAGGAGCTACTTCCCATTCCGCTTCGTGCGGGCAAATCACCATCATGATGAATTTCAATACCTCTCTGGAGTTTTAGAAAATTTAGCGTGGCTCGAACCGAGGGATGCTCTATTTCTTCTATTTTATTGGTGCTCTCGATTTGTGAGTAAACCACGCGAAATTGATGTTCAAAAAATGGCGGAAGGTAGCGGGCATTTATGTAGCAATATTTGTCTATAGTAGTGGATAGTACCGCACCACCATGTTCCCGATACCAGCCCGGATAGTCCGTGCCTCCCCCGAACATGGAGATTCTAAATGGTGTGCGAGTAATAATCATTTTTTCGCTATATATATCCTGATTGAACTAGTTCTACTGGGTAGATAAACAATCCTATCCCGACCGAATGCAGCACATCACGTGCCAGCTTTAATGGGTTTTTGGCAAAAATGATAAAAAAACCAGAAAAGGGGGTGTTTTTGCTTTTAGGGCGTTAATTTAGGCGAAATGTGCCTGATTTTCAGAGATAAATGCCTCAGCCAAAGGCAAAGTTTCGGGGGTTCCAATATCGAGAAATGGACAATTCACTCGGTGTGCATTCAGTTTGATTCCCTGGCCAATAAGCTTTGGGAAGACATCCTTTTCTAAGCTTAATGGTCGTGATTCAGGGAAGCTTTTTAAGATAGAATTTCTTAGGAGATAAACTCCACCATTAATTTGACCTGCACCGGATTGTTTTTCATTAAAGTCGGTAATGCGGTTGGCTTCGTTGAGACGCACGCTACCGTATCGAGCGGTATCTGGTACGGTTCGGGTCACTATCACTCCCTGAGCATCGTCCAAATCCGAATGTAGCAAATTGAGTTCGGGGAAAATCAAAGAATCGCCGTTTAGTACCAGTAATAAATTGGGTTCTTCCCCGATTTTGCTTGCTGCGAAAGCCAAGCCTCCTCCAGTGCCCATGGGTTCAGGTTCGTTAACACAACGCACATTCATCTTTGTAACAGGCAAGGTAGAAAAGTGTTTCTCGAGAGCTTCTGAACGATATCCTGCCGAAATAATTATATCCCTTACGCCCTGTGCTTTGAGCCACCGTATGATCCATTCAATGAAAGGTTTGCCATTCACTGGCACCATGGGTTTAGGTAAATTACCAAGTAAGTCCTTAATTCTCGTGCCGAAACCTCCGGCAAGAATGACTGCTGTAATGTTACCCAAGCCGGACATCAAACATTAGAGTAGATCGTATTGCGAATGATAGTGTACCCTTTGATTAGTTCTTGGATGCCTCGATCCAGATCCCATTCGGTTTCAAATCCAGTATTTAGTAATCGCTGATTGGATACGATATAGTCACGCTTGTCGGGATCTTCCCCTACTTCAGCTTCAACAAAGACAAATTTAGGAAGGTGTTCTTTAATTTTGGTGCACAGTTCTAGTTTGGAGAGGTTGGCTTCCTCCAGCCCTGCGTTATAAGGCTGTCCTTTCATGGATTCAAAATTATTTATGGCATGTTCAAATACACGGGCAATATCACGAACATGGATATAGTTTCGTTTGAAGTGGCCCTCAAATATCAACAATGCCCGATCGTTTACAGCCCGATAAACAAAGTCGTTTACCAGCAAGTCCAGTCGCATGCGCGGAGCCATGCCAAATACGGTGGCGAGGCGAAAACTAACACTGTTATCGCGGCTCAGAACTGCCTCCTCAGCGGCTACCTTCGTTTTGCCGTAGAGTGTGATGGGGCGTAGAGGCGTTTCTTCTGTGCAAAATTTCCCCTCTTCACCTACCCCATACCCACTGTTAGTGATTGGCATAATGATTCTTTGGTCGGAACTAGAAAGTTCGCATAGGGTTTTTACTGCCCCATGATTTACGCTTTCAGCTGCTTCCTTATCATCGTTACACAGGGGTGCTCCCACTAGGGCGGCTAGCGGGATAATGATGTCGGCTTTTTCGAGTAACGGCTTCACAGTAGCTTGATCGCGACAGTCGCCGCGAATGACTTGAAACCCTTCGTAATGGCAGCAGTCAGCCAGGCTATTTTGCCGGAACATAAAATTGTCCAGCACGGTTACCTGGTGACCTTTACTGAGGAGATGAGGAGTCATGACTGAACCAAGGTAGCCGGCGCCTCCTGTAATAAGTATATTCATGTTATTTTTTATTTAAAATTTGATTTGATTGATAATTTCAGAACCGATGGCAAGAGAGGCTGTTGCTGCCGGGCTGGGGGCGTTCAAGACATGTAATGCGTTGTTGCCTCGTGCAAAATGAAAGTCTTGAACAAGACCGCCTTCCGGTGACATGGCCTGGGCTCTAACTCCGGCACCGCCAGTGATTAGGTCATCAGGCTGTACTGCAGGGACAAGTTTTTGTAGTTGTTTGCAAAAATAGTTTTTACTCAAGGAGCTGCGTAATTCGTGCAGACACATCTTCGGGTATTTAACCGCAAACCGCCATAAACCAGAATAGGTTATCGCATCAAATAAGTCATAGGGGTTGATACTGGTTTTTCGGTAGCCTTCTCTGGCAAATGCCAAAACTGCGTTAGGGCCAGCCTCAATTCCCCCATTAATGAGGCGTGTGAAATGCACTCCTAAAAAGGGAAATTCAGGGTTTGGCACGGGATAAATGAGGTGATTGACCAAATGTTGGGATTCTTCTTTTAGCTTATAGTACTCCCCTCGGAAGGGGACGATTCGTAAGTCCCTTTTTTGACCTGTTAACTGATTTACTCGGTCGCAATGTAACCCCGCACAGTTAATAATCCATTTGGCACCAAAGTCACCCGCCTGAGTTTCGGCCGTCCATTGGTTACCTTCTAATAGGCCAGTTACCCTGGCGTTTGTAATAACCTGACCGCCCAATGATTCGATTTCCCTCACTAGAGCACACACGACTGCCTCATAGTTAACAATTCCTTCTTGGGGGACTTTTAGGGCGGCAATACCTCCTATGTGAGGTTCAATTTCCAGCATTTCTTCACGGCATAATTTTCTTAGTCCACTTAAGCCATTTGCGAGGCCTCGCTCGTAGAGGTTTTTCATGCGGCTTACTTCAGCTTCATCGGCTGCGACAACTAGTTTTCCGCAAATTTCGTGAGGAATATCGTGTTTTGCACAAAATTCTGACATCTCGCGGATGCCTTCAACAGCGAGCTTGGCCTTGAGTGATCCTGGTGTGTAGTACAAGCCACAATGGAGTACGCCGCTGTTATGTCCGGTTTGATGTCTGCCTGGTGCTTCCTCTTTTTCCAGTACAGTAACCTTTGTTCCGGGGTGCTTGAGGAGGAATTGACGGGCGGTGGCAAGTCCCACAATGCCGCCGCCGATAATTAAACTGGATGGTGCCCTCAATCTCCTAACCTTCGATCTCTTTTTAGCAGAATAGGGGGCTTTTGAAAAGACCGACCGGCCGGAGGTCCCTTTAGGGGCCTCACGGCCGGTGGTGTAACCCAACAATTTCCAACAAACTTTTTCCTGGTTGACGGTGCCGTCCATGGCTATGTCATCCCGAGGGTATAAAATAAAACGTTTATCGCAGAAGCTGCAGGGCAGCTTGCGGTAACTGGTTAGCTTGCGTAAGCATTTGCGTACCTGATTGCACCAGAATCTGGTAACGGGCGTAGTTGGTGGCTTCAGTTGCCACATCCACGTCCGCCACACGACTGATAGCCGAGGAGAGGTTCTCCTTGGTAATCGAGAGCTGATCACTGGTGAAGTTTAGTCGGGATTGCACCGCACCCAATTGCGCACGATCAACCGCGATCTGAGCAATAGCTGATTTTACTTTATCGAGAGCGGTTCCCGCATTAGTTGCAGTTAATAGATCAATCCCGGAGGTTACTGCAGCGCTGTAAGCTCCTGTTGTAGTGCCTGCTCCAAGGTCAATGGGAGGCATTTCAAAGGTTGCACCCTCAGAATCCACCGTTACGTTAATGGTGGCTGGTCCAAACATAGACACCGCGTTATAATCTTTGGTTCGGGTATTATTAACGTAATCTTGTAGCTGTTTAAATTCCTTTTGGTATAACTGCAAGTCACCCGAGGACTTTGTACCGTCTTTCGCTAGCATGGCCAGCTCACCCATACGACGAAGGGCTTTATCCATCGTTTTCATGAAGCCGTCCTGGGTTTGGGTAAAGGATACCGCGTTGACAACATTACTCATGGCCGAGTCCAGGCGTTTAATCTGGGCCCGTAGACGGGAGGTTACAGCCAAGCCTGCTGCATCATCAGAGGGTTTAATGATTCGTGAACCGGAACTTAATCGGCTCAGTGATTTAGATAACTCCGTTTGACTAACATTCAAGTTGTTAGCCGTCTGGAGGGCTTCCATGTTGGTATTAATAACCATTGTTCGTTCCTTCTTTTCGTTTTATTTGTTGGTGGGTTTTAAAATCCGTTTTCGTTTATTAATTTTTAACTAGGAGCTTTGCTTTCATTTTGTCCACCGCTGAACCAGCCGCAGCTTGGTTGTTCTTTCTGATTTCTTCGTATATTTCGTGTCGTAAAACATTCACTTCCCGTGGCGCTTCAATGCCGATTCTGACATTGTCGCTGTCAATCCGGAGAACACTCACTGTTACGTTTCCGTTTATAACAATGCTTTCTTTCGGTTTTCTTGATAAGACCAACATGGGCTTAAATCTTTTTTATAAATCAAAATCTAGTTTCCCATAGGATGGGACAAGGATAAGGCCGCCGCATTGAGAGGAACGACCTGTCTGGCTCGACCGGTTTCCTTATGATAGACAATGGGGCCCTTTAAATTAATGGTTACCTTCTCATTTGCATGGTAAGTCGCGATACATAGTATCCCCGCATCGGAGGGGTCTTTTAGGTCTAATAAGACAACGTCATCATCGGCTATTTCTACGCCGTAGTTGCCAACAGCCATTGCGGGCGGAATTACGAGAAAACTCTGGTCTGCATCAACGCCTTTAAGCCACTGATAGGGATGTAATTCATCATCTAAAATCAGCTCAAAGTCCTTGTTGGCTTCAAAACCAAGTAACCCTGATTCAAAGTGTAGCTTTAGACCCCGCTTCAGCTCTGGCGCTTCGGCAGGTTTGCTCTCGATCTCTATTTGATTATGTTCAATGGTCAGCATGGCGCGACAATCGTTTTGGCATATTCACAGCAATAGCCATGCCAACGGGGAACAACTTTAATAAAATGATTTAAAAATGAAAAAAAACTAATAATTATTAAAATTAATCAATTAAAATCGATATTTAATCGAAAAAAATAATAAATATAGTTTATTCAGAATTTATACGTAGGGTAGTTTCTCCAATATGTATGGAGTCGCCCTCGCAAAGTTGGTGGTGGCCGGTAATTGCGGTCGCATTAACCTTGGTTCCATATCGACTGCCCAAGTCCTCAATCCAACACGAACCGTCCTCATTTCGCCATAATTTTGCATGTTTACGGCTTACTGTGGTGTCTGGAGATAAGTCAATGTCTATGGTTAGCTCATTATTTGGTCGACCCACCACCACCATTCCTTTGGCAAGTGACTTAACATGCCACTTACCTTGATATTGATAACTAATCTGCATTAGATCCGCTGGCATTTATTTCTCAAAATCATTGGCAAAAAGGCAAACCTTAAATAGAACCGTTTTGTGAGTTCGCCTGATACTCTTAATCCTGAGTTGCCATCGATGGCTGCGGGACAATTGGTTGGATCCGGCAGGTACACCTTGATAAGGATGCTAGCATTAGGTGGGAGCTGCCTTATTTGGCTGGCGCGCGACGAACGACTTGGGAATATCGTTGCTCTGAAGTTTTTGCAGCCTCAATTTGCTGATGATTTAAACATGCGATTGGAACTTCGCAAGGAAGCGGTTCAAAACAGAAGCTTGTCACATCAAAATATCGTACACCTCTACGACCTGTTTGAATCGCCAAATGAGGCCCCATTTTTGGTAATGGAATATGTGGAAGGGGCTAGTTTGCATACCATGCGTCTGGAATCTCAAAATCAGGCGTTTTCATGGGAAAACTTACGTCCAATAGTGTTACAGTTGTGCAGTGCCCTGGATCATGCTCACGGCACGCAAATCATTCACCGAGACCTTAAACCTGCAAATATAATGGTTGATACTCAAGGGCGAGTTCGATTGGCCGATTTGGGGATTTCTGCTTCGCTAAATGATGCTTATACCGATTTATTAGGGTTACGTGATAATCGAGGCACGATGACTTTTATGAGTCCACAACAACTGGAAGGGAAACTTCCTACGGTAAGTGATGATATTTATGCCTTGGGAGCGACGGTTTATGAGTTGCTCTGTGGCGTGCCCCCGTTTCATTCCGGGGATATTCAGCATCAATTGCAAGAAGTTCCCCCGCAACCTATTGAAGCTCGGCTGAAAGAAAAAAATATGCCATGTGATACTCCTGTTGAGGTAAGGCAGATGATTATGAATTGTCTGCACAAGGATCCTGCCATTCGTCCAGCATCAATTCGTGCCGTGGCACATGTTATTGCCCCGCAGTCCGCTTCCGAGCCATTATTTATTACCCCTCCTCCTACCAATGTGACACGGACTGCAGGACTTGGCACAGCAAGTATTCCCAGAGCGCGGTTTTCTAGGGAATTTTACCTCGTAATCCTCATTTTATGCGCCTTATTGGTAATTGCTGCAATCACTCTTTGGACCGTTTTGAAGCAGTGAATTGTGCTAGAAAAGGGATCAACCGACCGGGCCAGAAACTGGCCCGACCGGTTGTTTTGCTTCCCCCAACTGAAATGAAAACTCTAGGGGTACATTATTTATTTTACGTTATCTTAGGAGTTCAAGTGCAGTTTGGGGTAAATTATTAGCCTCGCGCAGCATCTGTGTGCCTGATGCTACCAAAATTTGGCTGCGGGCATATCTAGTTGTCTCTTCAGCAACGTTGACGTCTGAAATACGGCTTTTCGCCTGGCTGAGGTTTTCTTTCGATGTAGATAATTGTGATAATGCAAATTCAACTCTGGACTGGGTTGCTCCTATGGAGGTCCTTTCTTGTTGAAGATGTTCCAGTAATTTCTTTATTTTATCCAGAGTAGCTTTGGCATCGGCTGAGTTACTAATACTCAATTCAGATCCTGCGGCCTTGATCGCGTCGGTATATACTGCGCCACTTAAATCTACGGGTAGAATGGTTAGCAAATTACCGTTTTCATCAATTGATATGACTGTACTGGTTGCGCCATTGGCTGTGGTCTTAAAAAGGTCAATGTCGGAGAATTGCTTATTGGCTGTGGCGGCGACAGCTTCGTTGAGTACGTTAAATTCTTTCTGATATAGTGCCAAATCATTAGCGCTCTTGGTTCCGTCTTGGCTGAGCAGTGCGAGTTCGCTCATACGAATGAGTGCATCAGTAGCGGAGTTTATATATCCATCTTGGGTTTGGGTTAATGAGATTATGCCGGATAATCCGGTCATTACTGCGTCAATTTTGTTCAGCCTGGAGTCCATTCTGGAAGTCGTTGCGACAGCTGCTGAGTCCTCGGATACACTTGCAATCTTTGAGCCAGAGCTAAGTCTAGCCAGTGAATGCGAAAGGCTCTTTTGACTCGTTTGCAGATTGCCCGCAGTGCGTTGTGCTTCCACGTTGGTGTTGATTACCATTTTTTATCTTTCTTAGTTTAAGGCCAACTTTTTCAGAACACGGGCAGCATCCTGCATGCCAAACGAATAAAATGAATTGTCGGGTTTGAGTAAGAATTGGCATCCCCAACGCCTTTGGTTGTACTTAGTCTTGGAAAACTTAAAGGGAAAAGGCCGTAATGTGAGTAAACTAACCGAGTAGATTGATTATACGGGATTTTAACTCATTTTCCTGATTCACTGAAAAAATATTGATTTTTTCAAGTGCTGCTTCTCCGGATAGGTTAAGTACTTCATCGGCATTATTAGAATCAGTTATTCGACTCAAAGCTGCCTGAGCGTTCATAGATTCGTTTTCAAGGCTAGCATTGACCGACTCCAACTCGGCTAGAGTTGATCCTGCCAAGGCACGATCTTGGCTAATTTTTTCGGCGGCCGCCGTAATCATTTTTAGAGCACTTTGGGCGGCCTCAGGCGTTTCAAGACGGGTTGTTCCGGCCGTTACGTCATTTATTTCAGATGTGAAAAGGTCGATTCCACTCATTCTTATCGGATTTTGTTTGGCAGAAACCGAGAGACTTAATTCTTTGCCATCGAAGAGTTCTTTCCCGTTAAATTGAGTGGTCCGTATATCGTTAAAAGTTTCCTTTAATTTACGAAATTCTCCCTGAAAAAAGGCTCTTTGCTCATCATTTAGCGTGGCATCTTGTGCGCGAATAGCAAGGGATCCCATTCTATCGAATACGTCTTGGGCGCCTTCAAGAAAACCGCTTTGGGTTTGGGTAAAGGATACCGCATTGGCAAGATTACTCTTCGCCGCATCATACTGAGAGAGTTGGGCCTGCATACGGGTGGCAACGGCCAGTCCTGCTGCATCATCTTGAGGGGCGAGGATACGTGATCCACTCGCCAGTCGGCCCAAAGCCTGAGTAGACTGATTGGAATGCCAGTTTAGCTGGTTAATAAATTGTGAATTTGGATCAACCTGCATTTGCTTGTCTTATTCAAGATATTCAGTAACGGGATTCTCGCAAGTTATTTCATTCGGGCTTGTTTGCAAAGACAGGAACAGGCTAGTTTCTCGCCAGAAAAATGGAGGGAGGGGAGGCAAAAGAGATTAGTTGGGAGGAGGTGTTGGCTCTTGCTGGAATCGGACAATGGTCCGAGGTCGCACATCACTGTGAAAAGTTTATTGGGCATCCAAACTTCGGGGAAAATGCTATTCAGCTTCAATCTGAGGCATTCATAGAAATGGGAGAGCCCAAGATTGCAATTGAAAAGTTACAGTCATTGTTGCAGCCAGGAAATATTTCTATATTAACTTTGCAACTGTTAGCTAGGGCACAGGAGGAGCAAGGATTTCTGGGTAAAGCAAAGGAAGTGTTGGAGTTGGCTTTATCTGTAGAAAAATCCAGCGTCGATATATGGAAGCAATTGGGGGCAATTCATGTGAAGCAAGGCGCACAAGCCGAGGCAGCTAAATGCTACAAACGTGTAGTGGAGTTGGATCCTGAAAACATTGAGTCATGGAATAGTTTAGGAGCTGCGCAGGCCAATCAATCGGAATTTGAAAATGCCCTGAGCTCATTCTCGAAAGCGCTTCTGATTAATCCAGATCATTATCTGGCAGGTGTGAACCGACTTTTTGTGCTGAACCGGAGAGCTCAGTTTGATGGAATTGCTAAGGAAGTAGATCGTTTAATTAAATTAAAAGACGGCGAAGATATCAGGCAGGTGGGCGCCTTATCGGCCCAACAGTGTTGTGATTGGGAGGGTTTTGATCGGCATTTTTCTGCCTTGGATAAAATGACCGAAGAGGCAATTGCACAGAGGCGATGTCCGCGTGAACAGCCGGTGGCGGGGGCTGCCTTCACAGATGATCCACAACGTAACAAGCGCCTGACACATGCCTGGGCTCAAGCGGCATGGAATAGTGTTTCTTCCCTCCATATTGGTTTTTCTCACCGGATTCAGTTAGGGCAGCCAAGGGTTCGTGTCGGTTATTTTTCCAGTGATTTTAGATTGCATCCCATATCACAGCAGACTCTTCCTTTGTTTGGTTTGCATAATCGGGAGAGATTTGAGGTTTTTGTTTACTCAACAGGAATAGATGATGGTAGTCCAATGCGTCAGAGAATTATCAATGATTGTGATCACTTCGTGGATCTACGTCAGTCGGATACGTTAAGTGCTGCGCAAAAGATTTTTGATGATGAAATTGATGTTTTGGTCGATTTCAGTGGGCACACTGAAAGTAGTCGCATGGAGATTTGTGCGCTCCAACCAGCACCTGTTCAGGCAACCATGTTAAGTGCAACGGGGACAAATGGCGGAGGCTATTACGATTATGTGATTACTGATCCAATTGTATTTCCTGAATCAAGTAGAGTGGACTACGCTGAGACACCGGCATGGCTGGCGGGGTCTTTCTTCATCAATCATCGCGAAGAAGTCATTTCAAAGAACAACATCACTCGGTCTGATTATGGTCTGCCGGAGAATGCCTTTGTGTTTGGCACCTTCAATCAGTCATACAAAATTACACGGGAAGCTTTTACGATCTGGTTGCGGCTGCTCAGGGCGGTGCCTCAGTCGGTTTTGTGGATTGGGGCGGTTCCTTCAATAACTGAAGCTAATCTTCGAAATTTTGCTGCTCAGCAGCAAGTTGATCCAGATCGATTAATTTTTGCCAAACTGGAAAACCGAAAAGATGATCATTTGCGGCGGTTGCAATTACTGGATTTAGGTTTGGATACGCTGGTTTTTAACGGTCAAACAACCACCAAAGATTTACTTTGGGCGGGAGTGCCTGTTGTCGCTTATTATGGAAGGCACGTTTGTTCCAGAGTAAGTGCCAGTTTGTTATGGTCGCTAGGGCTTGAGGAAGAATTGGTTACTCATACTTTGGCCGAATACGAAGAAACGGCACTTGCTCTTGCTCAAAACCCGGAGAAGCTTATAAGCATTCGAAAACACCTTTGGAGTGCGCGTACGACTTCTTCTTTATTTGATATGTCAAAAATGGTGCGCCAGATGGAAGGGCTCTACGTTGGAATGGTGAACAGGCATAACTCAGGGAAAGAACACAATATCCCTTTGGCGGTGGATGGCTCCGGGGCTATTCTCTCTGATTGATAAACAGCGTGTTAGCTGCTTCCAGAGTTTCTTTTGAACCAATGTCTAGCCAATTTCCGGTTATACTTGTAGTGTGTACAGGCTTTTGTGGATAAAGCCATTGCACAAATCGTCCTGGTTGATCTGGGTTATTTCCTTCTGCTAGATAACGTGAGATTTCAGGCAATATTTCCTTTGGGTAATAGTAAAGGGCGATCCCAATCAGGGTGCTTTTGGGTTCAGTGGGTTTCTCCTCGAAGCTATTGATTTGGCCTGACTCATTGATGGCTACTACCCCATATTTTTTAGCTTCTTCAAGTGATTTTACATCAAATACGCCTAGAACAGGTTTTCTATGTTCCCTGCAGTGCTTGCCGAAGTTGCTGAGGTCTCCTGTAAAAAGATTATCACCAGCAACAACAAGAATATCGTCGGCGATATTCTCTTGCGTTAAGACCAGATTTAAATCCCCGATTGCTCCAAGCCTGTCCTCATTGCTGGTAGTTCTGTCATTAATGACCTTTCCGCAAAAGTTGTGATGTGTTTGTGTGTACTCGGTTAGCCAATGATTGAACTGATCAGTAAACCTGTTGTTCGTGACGATGTAGGTTTCATCGATTACGCCAATGGCAGCAGTGCTGCTGATGACATGCTCGATCATTGGTCGATTTCCGACGGGAAGGAGTGGCTTGGGGGTGTTTTCTGTTAACGGATATAAGCGTGTTGCGTAGCCGGCAGCTAGGATGATTTGCTTCATAATACGGTATGGAAAACCCCGGGAGCAGCACGCTGGACCATTGCGCGTGCCTGAACTAGAACGTCTACGCTCGATTCGCATTTCAGCGCCTCTTGGGCGAGTTTTTGGGTTTCAGTATACTTCAGTTTTCTAATCAGATATTTAATCTGAGGGAGCATGGTTGGGGCTACGCTGAGTTCATCAACTCCCATTCCAACGAGTAAAGGCACAGCTGCAACATCGCCTGCCATTTCGCCGCATACTCCGGTCCAAATGTCATGTTGCTTGCCCGCATCGATTGTCATTTGTAGCAGGCTTAGTAAGGCCGGGTGCGTTGGGTCATAGAGGTCGGCAACTTTTTCATTCAACCGGTCCACTGCCAGTGTGTATTGGATTAGATCATTGGTTCCAATGCTGAAAAATTTTGCACGGGCCCCAAGGGCGTTGGCTGTTAATACAGCCGATGGAATTTCAATCATGATGCCGACTTCGAGGTCTTTATCATAAGAGATGTTTTCTTCTCGCAATTCCCTTTTGCATTCTTCGAGTAACTCATTAGCTTCATCGAGTTCCTCAACGCCTGAAATCATTGGGTACATTAATTTTACGTTTCCCGCCGAGCTTGCTCGTAGGAGGGCGCGGAGTTGTGTGCGGAAAATATCTTTGCGAGCTAAACAAAAGCGAATGGCGCGCCACCCAAGGAATGGATTAGCTTCGTCGGTTTCACCGATGGCGTGACTAATTTTATCGGCACCAATATCCAGCGTACGAAAAATAACCGGTTCAGGTGCCAAAGCCTTGGCAACGCGATGATAGCTCACATATTGTTCTTCTTCATCTGGTAAAGCCTGGCGATCAAGGAACAGATATTCGGTGCGGAATAAGCCGATTCCTTGGGCTCCGCAGTCCAGTACCGCGGCTGTATCACTGATTTGTTCGACATTGGCCGAGAGCGTGATTTCCCGCCCGTCAAGCGTGATTGCAGGAGCGTCTTTAATTTCAGCCAGCTTTACTTGCAGGTCTTCTTGCTCCCTCTCTAGTTGGCCATACTCAAAAAGCGTTTGGTCTGAAGGGTTTACTACTAGTACTCCGTTGAATCCGTCCAACAGGACGTAATCATCAGTGTCTAGGCTTTCGGTGGTATCTTTTAGGCCGACTACCGCGGGTATTCCAAGGGATCCGGCCATGATGGCAGTATGAGAGGTTTTGCCACCGACATCGGTGGCAAAACCTTGTGCCAATTTGCGGTCCAGCGAGGCGGTTTGTGAAGGGGTTAGATCGTGGCCTATCAGGATGTAAGGTTCCGTCAGGTGGGATAAGTCTTGAAGGTTGTGCTCGCAAAGATGACTGAGTACGCGGTTGGTTACGTCTCGAATGTCTGCAGCTCGTTCGCGTAGATATTCATCTTCAACTGATCCCAGGGCCTGGGCATATTTTTCAGCTACCGTATGGAATGCATAATCTATGTTTACATTTTCTGTTTGAGTGTAGCGTTTTACCTCATGAATTAGAGTGGAATCTTCTAGGACTAATAGGTGGGCGTCAAAAATGGCTGATTCGGATGAGCCAAGATTATTTTCAACCTGGTTCTGTATATCAGAAATTTCGCGGCGCGTATTTGCCAAAGCTGATTGCAGTCGGTCCAGTTCTGCGGGATGTTCTGATTCTGGGATATGTCGCCGTGGCGGTTCTTCATTTTGTTCGTGATCTAATACCACAATGCGACCACGCACCACACCCGGGGAGACCCCGATACCACGAAAGATTCGTTCTTTTTTGTCCGGAGCACTGCTCACTACGGACATGATGATGATGGCTTTATGACCTGAACAAGCAAAATCGGCTATTTGATTAAAACAATGCTTAAAACAGGCGTGCTTTGGTAGTCATTTTTTTGCATGATTTGCCTATGGCTACCGGTCGCACAATCCATAATCTTGCGTTGATTGGATTTATGGGGTGCGGAAAATCTACTGTCGGTCATATGGTGGCTAGGGATTTGAAGTTTCGTTTTGTGGACACTGATTCGCTGGTCGAGGAGCGAGCAGGGATATCAGTTGCGGAGATTTTTAGATCCGAGGGGGAGTCGGTTTTTCGGAAGTTAGAAAAGGAAGTCATTTCAGATCTGGCCGGAAAGCAGGAATTGGTAATAGCCACTGGTGGAGGTGCTGTTATTAATCCGGAAAATTTTGAAAGTCTCAAGACGCATGCTCTATTGGTGTGTCTTTGGGCTAAGGCAGAGTCCATACATGAGAGAACCAAACATCAGAAACACCGTCCTCTGCTTCAAAGAGAAGATCCTTTAGGGGTTATTCGGCAGATGCTCACCGAGCGCGAGCCTTTTTATAAGCAGGCTGATGTGATTGTAAATACTGAGCTTCGCCCTCAACGTGAGGTTGTGGCTCAAGTGCGCCATCAGTTTGAAGAGTCAATAAAAGGCACTTCAGGATTTGCCAAGGATTGATCTTCTGATTCTTTTTTTTCTTTAAAAGCGCGGACCGTCGCGGCCTGTGACCAGATTAGGGTGACTTTTAATATGATGAAGCCTATCACTCCCAGTGCCAAGATGGGTACGTTGTTAACTATTATTTCTTTTAGTTGATTTGACCCGCTCTCAAGGCCTGCGGGATCTCCATCGGCCAAATCATACAGGTTGGTCATGGTTTCAAAAAGCTTATAGCCCTGGTACAAACCGGGCACAATGAGCCCCCATGCTATTAAAGAAAAAAGGCTTAGTAAGACTCCTTTGATCCAATCCTTGAGTATTAAAAGTCCGGCTCCGGGAACAATCATGTTTAGCATGTAGCAAAGAAATTTCATGATTTTATTCCACGCCCTAGCAGTTGCTCGTACACCACGGCATTTGTAGCAATCATAAGCGGGACAGCGATTAACCAGCCCAGACAACATAAAAGGATTCCAGCTAGATTGATGGCAATTAAGTAAAAGCTCAGACCGAGGAATTTTTTCCAACATTGGCGGGTTATTTTCCACGTTGCCTTAAAGGCTTCTAATGGATCCATTTTCCGGTCCATCACCAGAGGTATTGAAAGTCCGAGCATCCCTCCCAGAGTCATTGTAAGCAATATCAGGGGCAATATGGCCAAACCACAAAAGAGAACAATGAGGTATATTAGGTTTTCCATTTCTGCAGGGTTACCGCCACCGTTTCCTGTAATATATAATACGCCGAAAACAATAGTTAAGATTATGGGTATTAATAAAACTAAACTCAACAATCCAAGCGCTATTGTTAGAAAGAGATAGGTCAGGAAAAGCGGCCAAAAATCTCCCTTAAAACCAGCGAAAAGTTGGCTAATTTCGGCGGGTTCTCCTCGCAGACGTCGGAGAAAAATTAAATACATACCTCCGGCAATGGGGCCACCTATGATGAAGCCTCCAAAAGGGATTATCCCGGCAACCATGCTGACTCCCATCACACACAGGTATGTCAGGATAAAGAGGCCGAAATTTTCTCGTGTTAATCGCCAGCCGAGGGCAAGAGCTTCCTTTACCGAAAAGGTCTGGGGACGGTCTGCTAACTCCTCGATTAGTTGTGCCTCAGTAAGTTGGGCAGTGGGCGAGGAATTTGATGAGGGTGAGTCGGATAATGTTGGAGGAATGGGCGATCCAATCGCACGATCGAATAAATCTAAGTCACGCAGTCGTTGCCATTCCTTCGCGCTCTTTTCCTTGATGCGGGTATCTCCGTTGGCACGGCCGCTTGTAATCCATTGAGTGACTTCAGTATCCGATACTGGCCCATATTCTTTTCCATCACCGCCGACTATAATATATTCCTTCATGGGTTTCTAAAGTGGTTTATCCCTTTGGCGCGTAAACAGTCCGATTCATACAACAATAAATATTTGAAGCATAGATCAAACAGTTGGGGAAATTCTAGTTTGCCTAGAAGCCACTGGCAAACGAGGATCCGAATAGGCCAATTATACTGATGATATTGGCGGGGATACCCAGTCCTAAACCAATCCAGCACCACAGTTTTGCTTTGTTAGAGCATTCTCTCGCTTCGGTGTGGTTTCCCATACGAATTAATCCATCGACTCGTGAGGCGAAAATAATGGCAGGGATGCCTAAAGGCATACAGCAAAAGAAAGTGACCAGGATGGCCTGGACCATATAGCTCGGGATGGGCTCATCGGTTTGTTGATAGGTTGAAGCACCTTGGTTGGCAGCATGCATTGATGATCCTATGGGTGCTGCACTTTCCAGTTCAGCTTGGAATTCGGGAAGGGTTCCCAGAGTCTGCCACTCATTACTGCCGACTTCTTTGATTCGAGAAGCAGCGTTTAGCCTGCCTTGAACGATCCACTCCACTACCTCTACCTCTACCTTTGGGCCGTACTCTCTCCCATCGCCGCCAATGACAATATACATGTTAATTTATTATTGTTTTATTTCGATACTCGACTACTGACTCGTCGCTAAGAAAGACATGGTTCAGTATTCCAAGAATCAGATTTACTATATCACCCGCCAGAATACAGGCAATCTGGATGGAGGCTGTAATGCGCGTTCGCTTTAGGTGCTTACCCGGGTTCTTTCCAAATAAAAGAGCTCCTTGAATGATTGCGAATATGCCGCCAAAAAATGAAATGAAAGAGCCCGGAATCAAAAAGCAGCCGATACAAAAAGTGGATGAGATTCCCATTGCCTCGGCGAATCCGATGATTGTTGCAATAATACCGCCTATCAGGGTCATTGCAGCAATGGCCGTTACTTTTCTCGGCTTCTTCAGTTGTTTTTCAAGCAGGTTTGCCAGTTCCGGTATTTCTTGGATTGCCGTCCATGCCGATTCTTGATCGGTTCGTACCAGAGTAAGATGGTTGGCTTTGCCTGTTTGAATCCATCTGGCTAAATCATTTCTTGAAGCGGGTCCATATTCCTCTCCGTCTCCACCAATAATGGTATATTCGATGACGGGTGGCTGGGATGCTTTCTCCTCTCCTTCCTGTTTATAGGTTGCAGGTGATTTTTTTTTGCTGAGTGAAGCCTCACGAACCTCATCGGGGATTGGCGGCAGGTTTGGTTTTTCTTTCTTCCCCTCTTCCGAAGAAGTTGAGTCATTGCCTGAACCGCTCATATTAAGTTGAATGGCTAGGCCAATGGTTTATTTCAGTTAAATGCAGCTTTGACTTTCGGGTCAACCAGTACCACGAGAGCCCAAATACCTGCACCCCAACCAATGGGGCAGCAGCAGTTGCAAGTGATGCTGAGGATTGCTGCAGTCATTGAGAGACCGTAGGACTGGAGGTTTTTCATCTTTATTGAGCCAAATAAAATAAGTCCTTGGATTATCAGGCCGATTATCGCCCCACCCACGCCACCCACCAGATTGGCAATCATCTCAAATTGTTGCGCATCAGACATCCCTCCCCCTGAAGAGCCGGCAGCAGCTCCCATCAATCCGGTGCCAAATACACTTAAGCCTAAATTAAAAATATTGCCAACGATTCCTATAATTGCCATGACCATCATGAAGATGGCTGGTCCATTGACCTTTTGTTGGGCGGATTGTACGTTGATTGCCTGTTGATGTTGGCCTGCCATGGGAGTTCCTGTGGGGGAGGATGTAAACCCAAGCTCAGGATAAGTGCTGGCAAGCTTCCATTCCCCTCCAGTCGTCTTAATGCTAGTATTGGCACTAAGTCTGTTTTCCGCCATGAACCTTTTAATTTGTTCGGCAGAGAAAGGGCCGTATTCTTTGTTGTCCCCCCCTATAAAATGGTATTCTGATGTATGGGAGGGAGCAGAGATATCTTTTTGCTGTCGTGGGCTGGTTACAGGGCCCTTTGGGCTCATTAGCTCAGGATAAGTGCTGGCGGGCTTCCATTCTCCTCCAGTCGTTTTAACACTCGTATTGGAGTTAAGACGGTTTTCTGCGATGAGTTTCTTAATTTGGTCGGCAGAGTATGGACCGTATTCTTTGTCGTCTCCTCCAATGAAATGGTATTCGGACATATGGGTTGGGGTGAAACTATCTCCAGTTTATTCCACTGACAATCATCAAAGATTAAATTTAGGCTCAGTTCCTTATGGCTAGAACGAGCATCACTATAAGCACTAAGGAAATGGCTCCCAGTACTGATCCGATATAACCAGTAACCAATCCTCCGACAGCCAAGCCATGTCCCCCGATTTCTTTGGGTTGTTTGGCGATGGCATGCAAAGACCGGTGACCTAAGTAAGCTGCAGGCACTCCAAAAAAAAGTCCTAGAGGCTGAAAAACAATTGAAACAATGCCCAAGACCAGACTTGCGATGGCCAGACTATCTGTTTTGGGTGCTTTTTTTAATGTGCGTACCCATGGCAGGCCGTGAAGAGGGCCGACAAACTCTGGGAATGAACCTAGTGGTTGCCAGGTGCCACTTCCGCTTAAGCGGGCCATCGTGTAGCCATCAGCCCGCCCTTGTCGAATCCAATTATAAATCTCCTCACCCGTTACCGGTCCATGGGCACGGTTATCTCCACCGATAATTTCGTAAGTGTTCAAGAAAGTAGTTATTTAAAAACGCCAAGCATTGCGAGGATTATCCCAAGGGCAACGAGTGTTTCAAGTGCTCCCCCGATAATTGCAACCCAGCAATGAACCTGACCTTTGACTTCGGGGTGTTCTTTAGCGTTTTTGAGGCCCTTAAATCCTAAAACTACCACAGCGATTGAGTAGATGAGTCCCACACCCGGAACACACATCATGATCAGGCCACCCACACTCATGTAGTAGCCAATGAGAGCATGTTTATTTTTGTAGGGTATTATTCCACCAGTGGCATCTCCTTCAGGCTGTTGAGGTGCATTCATATATAATTTTTCCTTTAGATATGGGTTTTTACTGGTGTGGGTTACGGCCGGCAGTGTTCGTGCCACCGTTTTCGTATAGATTTAAATCCGCACGATTATCACACTAATAAATACAGAATCTCCTGCTGGAGAGGCGTTGGGCAGCCCTGCAATAATTATTCTAACACCACG
>MDTG01361924.1_pt1 | contig 27598 bp, 30 predicted proteins | sample 811421 | NCBI WGS metagenome assembly MDTG01 (sample SAMN05326645, study PRJNA326480) | marine metagenome | isolation source: seawater | place: Pacific Ocean: South East | collected 2011
AGGGATTCGAACCCTCGAAACAGTTACCTGTTTACACGCTTTCCAAGCGTGCGCCTTCAGCCACTCGGCCACCTCTCCATTTAATCAATAGAAGTTTTTAAGACATTAATAAATGCCGATTGAGGTATTTCTACTTTACCAAATTGCCTCATTCTCTTTTTACCTTTTTTCTGTTTATCTAATAGCTTATTTTTTCTGGTTACATCGCCTCCGTAAAGCTTTGCTGTAACATCTTTTCTGTAACTATTTATGGTTTCTCGAGCAATTATTTTCCCACCAATTGAGGCTTGAACAGGAATTTTAAATTGTTGCCTTGGAATGAGCTCTTTCAGTTTTTCACAATAAATCTTTCCCCTCGAAGCAGCTTTTGTTCTGTGACAAATAAATGATAATGCATCAACTGGCTCTGAATTAACCATTATTTGTACTTTTACTAAATCACTTTCTAAATACTCAACAAATTCATAATCAAAACTAGCATACCCACTTGTTATAGATTTCAATCTATCATAAAAATCAAAAACAACTTCTGCTAACGGAAGATGGTATATAACCATTGCTCTTTTACCAACATAACTAAGATCTTTTTGTATACCCCGTCTGTCTGTACATAATTGAATAACAGGCCCTAAGTATTTGTCGGGAAGTAATATTGTTGCCTTGATTATAGGCTCTAAAATCTTAGTTATTTTAACCACATCTGGTAACTGAGATGGATTATGTATCTCAATATTCTCACTATTATTTTTTTCAATCTTATAGACAACAGATGGAGATGTGGTTATTAAATTAAGGTCAAATTCACGATTTAATCTCTCTTGAATTATTTCTAGGTGAAGAAGACCCAGAAATCCACACCTAAATCCCATTCCTAAAGCTGCTGAGGTTTCTGTTTCGAATGTAAAGCTTGCATCATTAAGACCTAATTTCATCAGGCTGTCTTTTAATAAATCATAATCATCAGCGTCAACAGGGTATAATCCACAAAAAACAACAGGAACGCTTGGCTTAAATCCAGGGAGTGGATTCTGTATTGGTTTTAAGTCATCAGTTATTGTATCCCCAACTTTACAATCACTTACATGCTTTATACCTGCAGTAATGAATCCAATTTCTCCAGAATTTATTCGGTCTACATATTTTATTTTAGGTGTAAAAAAACCACACCTTTCGACATTATAAGAAGCATTAGTCCCCATCATTCTCAACTTCATTCCTTTGGACAATATTCCAGATTTTACTCTCACTAGTATAATCACACCAAGGTAGGCGTCATACCAACTATCTATCAACATTGCCACTAGCTTTTCTTCACTTGTAATAATTGGACTGGGAAGTTTTTTAACAATTGCTTCAAGCAATTCTTTAACTCCCTCACCTGTTTTTGCAGAAACTGAAATTGCTTCTGAGGAATCAATACCAATAACCTCTTCGATTTGCTCTCGTATTTTAATTGGGTCTGATGAAGGAAGGTCTATTTTGTTAAGTACTGGTATAATTTCGTGATTATTATCAATTGCCTGATAAACATTTGCCAATGTCTGAGCTTCGACCCCTTGAGATGCATCAACAACTAAAAGTGAACCTTCACATGATGAGAGAGATCTGCTTACTTCATATGAAAAATCAACATGTCCAGGAGTATCCATAAGATTAAAATTGTAAACTTTGCCGTCAATTGCTTTATAATTTAAATATACTGTTTGAGCTTTAATTGTAATACCTCTTTCCCTCTCAATATCCATAGAATCTAAAACCTGATCTTTCATCTCTCGTTCTGATAATCCTCCGCATATCTGGATAATTCTATCAGCTAATGTTGATTTTCCATGGTCTATATGAGCTATGATTGAAAAGTTTCTTATTGGGACAATACTCATAATCAACGTAGTTTTGCATTAAATTTATTTTTGACCTTTTCAATAATTTTATCAGATAGGTCATTTATTTCTTGATCCTTAAGAGTTTTATAATCAGATTGAATTTTCACTTCAAGCGCTATAGCCTTATGAGTTGATTTAATATTTTCTCCCTCATAACTATCAAATATTGTTACACTTTTGATAAGATCTTTATCAAGATCCCTGATTGTTGAAACTAAATCTAATGAAAAAATATCTTTTTCTATTATGAAAGAAAAATCTCTTATAGATGACTGAAATGATGAGACTTTTATTTCTTTTTTTGATGTAATTTTTTCTTTATAGAATTTCATCATCTTGGTTAAATTTATCTCTAACGCAAAAGTTTGAGTATTTATTGAAAGATTTTCCAGAACTTCCGGATGAATTTCCCCAAAAAAACCTAATGTTTGATTTCCTAATTCTAAAGATCCGCTCTTTCCAGGGTGATAGTATGGCCTAGATTTTTTAGTTAAACTAAATTTATTAATGTCAAAACCTAAAATTTTTAGAATACAATCTAAGTCAGCTTTGATATCAAAAAGATCGAATAACTTGTCTTTTTCAATCCAATTTTTCTCGAAGGAATTTCCTGACCTTATAACAGTAATATATTCTTCTTGATCACCAGGTTTAACCCCATTAAAAATAGGGCCTAATTCGAATAAAGAAATATTCTTAATATTTTTTTTATTATTTTTTTTTATAACTAATAATAAATTACCAATTAAATTCGACCTTAGACAGGATAAATCTGAACTTATCGGATTTTGGATCTTTATAGTTTTTTCTTCACTCGAAAGAAGATTTTCAATATCTTCATTTGTAAATGACCAAGAAATAATCTCTGCAATATTTCTACTAACTAATAGAGTTTTTATTTTTTTTCTAACTCTTTGAATTTCATTAGTTTTTGATTTAGTAATTTTATTAATTGACATTTCACAACTCGGAATTTTTTCATATCCATATAACCTCGCAACCTCTTCAACTAAATCTTCTTTGATCATTAGATCAGGCCTCCACGAGGGGGGACTTACGATTATATAATCTGTTTTTTTTGTTAATTCACATCCAATCGCCTTCAACTTTTTTTCTATGAAGTCATCCGGTATTTTAATTCCTAAAATCTTCTCAAAAAAACTTGAGGATATCTTAATTGTATTAACAACAGAAACTTTATTACTATCGCTAACAATGGTTCCAACATCTCCACCACAAGAATCTAATATCATTCTTGTTGCCATTTCTATACCAATAAATGTAGATTTTGGATCAATTCCTCTCTCAAATCTATACCTAGCATCACTTATGATATTCAGATTTCTTCCTGTAAAAGCAATCGAATCTGGTAAAAAATATGCTGATTCCAGAAGAACATTTTTTGTATCTTTATCGCATGCAGTATCTTTACCACCCAATACCCCAGCCAAACTTATTATCTTTGATTCATCACAAATTACTACCATTCCATCGTCTAATATGTATTCAACATCATCTAAACCAATAAACTTCTCTCCTTTTTTAGAATGTCTTATCGTGATATCTCCTTTAATCTTATCAAAATCAAATACATGAAGCGGTCTACAATAATCAATTGTAATATAATTTGTAATATCAACTAAGGTCGAAATAACTTTTAATTCTGAAAAATTGAATCTTTTTACAATTTTTTCTGATGATTGAGAATTTTTTACACCTCTTATTTGCCTCAATGAAAATTGAGGACAGTCCGTATTCTTTAATGTGTTATTTATTTTTATTTCTGTTTTGAAGCTAGAATCAATTTTTGGAAAATCAATATTTTTAAGTGTTCCAAAACCTGATGCACTTAGGTCTCTTGCAATACCATAAACTGATGCACAATCTACTCTATTCGGTGTTATAGCAATTTCTATAGAAACCTCATCTTCGCTAATATAATCTGAAAAACTATTACCTACTTCATATTCTTCGGTGAGCTCAATAATTCCCTCAGAGGATTCAGAAAGTCCTAATTCTTCCTCAGAGCAAAGCATCCCAGAAGATTCGATACCTCTAATTTTATTTTTCTTTATAATGAATTGATCTTTATCTCCTGCCTTTATTACAGTTCCCTCACATGCTAAAACACTGATTAAATTTTTTTTTGCATTCTTAGCACCACATACTATGTTAAGTTTTTCAACTCCATCAAAAACCTCACAAATTTTTAATTTGTCTGCATCTGGGTGCGGAAAAATATCATTAATTTTTGCTACTACAAAACCTCTAAATTTCTCTTTTGGGTCTGAAAAACTCTCAACTTCCAATCCTATTCGTGTAAGTTGTTCACAAAGTTCATCAATTGATGAATCAAATTCCAAATAATCTCTAAGCCATCCTAAAGTAAACTTCATATTATCGCCAACTTAAATCTGTTGTTTCAAAAAATGAAAAACCATAATGTCTTAACCATCTTAGATCGCTTTCAAAAAAATTTCTCAGATCTGGCATACCATATTTAAGCATTGCCAATCTCTCTATTCCCATTCCAAAAGCAAATCCATTAGTATTTATATTTTTATTACCTAAGGACATTTTAAAAACATTTGGATGAACCATTCCACATCCTAAAATTTCCATCCAGCTGTCCCCTTCGCCCAAATGAATTTTTCCTGATTCAACTTTACAATTAATGTCAACCTCTGCAGAAGGTTCTGTAAAAGGAAAATATGAGGGTCTAAATCTTAGATTTAAATCATCGTTGTTAAAAAAAATTTTACAGAATTTTTCTAAAAACCATTTTAGATTTGCAAAAGTAACTCCTTCCTCAACTACTAATCCCTCGACCTGATGAAACATTGGAGTATGAGTAATATCCGAATCACATCTATATGTTCTTCCTGGCGCAAAAATTCTTAGAGGCAAAGTTTTATTCATTAAAGTTCTTATTTGTACAGGTGATGTATGTGTTCTCAGAACCAAACCTTCATTTTTTTCACCAACATAAAAAGTATCATGCATTTGTCTTGCAGGATGATTTTTTGGAATATTTAAAGCAGTAAAATTGTGAAAATCATCTTCCACATCTGGACCCTCCTCATAACTAAGACCCATGGACCCAAGTATAGAAACAATTTCATTGGTCGTTTGTGTAATAGGATGAATTTTTGCTTCAATAAAACTTGAACTTCTTGGAGGAAGTGAAATATCTATAGATTCTTTTTTAAGTTGCTCTGATATTTCTTGCTTTCTTATCCTAACTTTTTTTAATTCAACATTTTTAAAAAAGGTTGATTTGAATTCATTTAATTCTTTTCCAATTTTCCTTTTTTTTTCATCATTAAGTTTTGAAATTTTCTTTAATTCTTGACTAACAATACCATTTTTTCCAAAATATTTTATTCTGATATTTTCAAGTGATTCAATTGAATTAGATGAGTCTACTTCAACCATTGCTGATTGAATTAATTGATCATAATTTTCCATTGTTAAAAATTGCTAGCCTGCTTTTACTTTAGCTACAATCTCTTTGAATGAATCTGGTTCTCTAGCAGCTAGATCAGCAAGAACTTTTCTGTTAAAAGTGAGATTTATCTTCTTTAATCCATTTATAAAAATTGAATATTTTATACCATGAAGCCTGCAGCCAGCATTGATTCTTTGAATCCAAAGACTCCTGAATTGTCGCTTTTTAACTTTTCTATCTCTATAAGCATATTGTGCCGCCTTTTCAACAGCTTGGTTAGCTGCTTTAAAGGTATTTTTTCTTCTTCCATAATAACCTTTTGCTTTTCTAACAACCTTTTTATGTCTTGTTCTTGTTATTGTTCCAGCTTTTACTCTCGACATATAACCCTCATCAGATCTTTACATTCATATATTTTTTCACAATTTTAGAATCTTGCTTTGACATTATAATAGGACCCTTAGCCGATCTCTTCATTTTTTTTGATCTTTTTGAAAGATTGTGGCGCTTTCCACTAGAAAACATTATTACTTTTCCAGTTGATGTAACTCTGAATCTTTTTTTAGTTCCACTTTTTGTTTTAATTTTAGGCATAGCAATTGTTCTAATGATTTTCTTAATTTATATATTTTTTTTTAACCAAAGCAAGGAGCTTTTAAATTTAAAAACTATCTTGGTGCAACCACCATTATCATATGCTTACCCTCTAAAGTTGGCACTTGCTCAATTTTAGCAAGTGGTTCAATTTCACTTTCTAACTTTTTGAGAACATCCATTCCCCTCTGGTGATAAGCCATTTCTCTTCCTTTAAATCTTAGAGTTATTTTTACCTTGTCACCCTCACTAAGAAACCTTTGAATAGATTTTAACTTAACACCATAGTCATGATCCTCGATACCTGGTCTAAGCTTGACTTCTTTTACTTCAAAAGTTTTTTGTTTCTTTTTTGCCTCTGCCTGTTTTTTTTGAATTTGATATCTATATTTACCATGATCAATTATCTTACAAACTGGTGGAGAGGCATTAGGTGATACCTCAACTAAATCCAAGCCTTCGTCAAATGCCATTTTAAGTGCTCTATCGGTTTCCAGCACACCCAGCATTTCACCTTTTTCTGAAATAACCCTTACTGACTTTGCCGATATTCTATCGTTTATTGCGGGTCCTTTTTTTGAACCAAAAGAACTTTTGATCATAATCTATTTTGTTGCATATTTTCTATGTTTCCTTTCTAAAAAGCATTTTTTTTTAAAATTACCCATAATTTATCTTATTCTGCAAGAATTTTTTATTTTTTTTATAAATTCTTCAATCTTTAAAGAAGTTTGTTGTTTTTTTCCCAACTCTCTTAACATGACAGATTTTTGTTCTATTTCTTTATCTCCCACAACTGCTAAAAAAGGAATTTTTTCTAAAGATAGTTCACGAATCTTATAATTTAATTTTTCGTTTCTTAAATCAATCTTGCATCTTATTCGTTCTTGAAGAAGTTTTTGCTCCAATTCAATTACAAAATCTTTACAATTATCATTTATTGATGCAATGGCGACCTGAATTGGGCTTAACCAGTTAGGGAATTTACCAGAATAATTCTCTATTAAAATACCAATAAATCTTTCGAAAGAACCCAAAACTGCTCTGTGTAACATCACAGGGCGATATTTATTTCCATCCTCTCCAATATAATTTGCATCAAGCCTTTCTGGTAAAACAAAATCAACTTGCAAGGTTCCGCATTGCCACTCTCTTCCAATTGCATCTCTTAAAATAAATTCGAGCTTAGGTCCATAAAAAGCTCCATCTCCTGGATTGAGTTCATATTCATATCCAGCTGATTTTATTGCAGCAATTAAAGCGTTTTCTGATTGATCCCAAACTTCATCATCTCCAGCTCTATTCTCTGGTCTATCCGAAAACCTAATTATAACATCTTCAAAACCAAAATCTTGGTATACATCCATTAACAAACTGCAAAATTCTTTTGTTTCTGATGTTATTTGATTTTTACTACAAAATATATGAGCATCATCTTGTGTAAATGCTCTTGCTCGCATAAGCCCGTGCAATGCCCCAGATGGTTCATTTCTATGGCAAGATCCAAACTCTGCCATTCTTACAGGTAATTCTTTATAGCTTTTAATGCCTTGTTTAAAAATTTGGACATGGCAGGGACAATTCATTGGTTTGATTGCTAAGACTTTGTCCTCCGTTTCAGATACAAACATGTGTTCTCTAAACTTTTCCCAATGTCCGGACACCTTCCATAATGAACTATCTACTAACTGAGGTGTGTTTACTTCTTCATATCCAGAATTTTCCAGTTTTTCTCTCATGTATTCTTGTATGATTCTATAAAGTGTCCAACCCTTATGATGCCAAAAAACAGAACCAGGTGCATCATCCTGAAAGTGAAAGAGATTTAATTCTTTACCTATTTTTCTATGATCTCTTTTTTCAGATTCCTCTATCATTTCAAGATACTGTTTAAGGTCTTTATCATTTTTCCAAGCAGTACCATATATTCTTTGTAACATTTCATTCTTTGAGTTACCTTTCCAATATGCTCCGGAAATTTTTGTTAATTTAAATACACCTACCTTTTTTAAATCAGGTAGATGCGGCCCTTTACATAAATCGACAAAGTCAGAATTTTCTTGTTGATAAATTTGAAAATCATTATCTTGATCTGCTTCTTGGATAATTTTTATTTTGTAATCCTCTTTTCTTTCATAGAACAAATCTATTGCTTCTTTTTTAGATGTAATTATTTTTTTTATTTTTGCACCACTTTCAAGTATCTTTCTCATCTCTTTTTCTATCAATGGTAAATCATCCGCTGAAATTGGCTTTTCAAAAAGAATATCATAATAGAATCCATCTTTTATTGTTGGGCCAATTGCTAACTTAGATTTTGGAAATAAGTTTTTTACTGCGCGAGCTAAAACTTGTGCTGTGAGGGTATGCCTCATTATGTCAATCCCCTCATTATCTTTAAGAGTAATTATCGAAATTGATGCATCACTAAGGATTTCGTCACACAGATCTTTTTGCTCACCATTAACTAAAACTGCAATAGCTTCCTTTGAGAGAGATTTTGAAATATCCTCAGCGACCTCAAAACCTGTGATACCTTTTTTAAATTCCTTAGTTCTCCCATCGGGAAAGCTTATCATAACCATTGTTTTAATTAAATTATATGAATTATTATGTCAATAAACATTAATTACTAATCACCTTTTTAAATTCTCTAAAAATTTGGTCTAAAAAAATATTCTTATCATTTTTATAATTTAATATAAAAGTTTTCTTTCCCATTTGTCTGCACAGATTAGGGTTTGAATTATTTGTAAAAAAAACTAAAGTAGGTTTATTTCCTCTTGAGATAATATGCATTGGGCCAGTATCATTTCCAAAAGAAATCGTTGATTCTTTCGATAAATTTGCAATTTGAAAAAAATCAGTTTTTTTACAAAAATTTTTCAACATTGGGAATTTTTCTTCAAGATTTCTGCAAACTATTTCGTCATCATCTGATCCAATTAAAATTGGCGTAATAGAATTTTTCAATAATATTTTTATAATCTCACAGTATATCTCTGCAGGTATTCTCTTATCCATTCTTTTTCTGGAACCACCAGGAACAACTAATGAAAAATTTTTTTCAATATTTGGTAACTTTTTAGAATTAAAAAGCCAACTTAAATTTGGGTTATTCTCAAATTTGATACTTGATTTTTTGAGTTGTTCCGCTTGTCTTGGGATAGTATGCATTGCGTCTCTATTTTCATTATTATGTTTCTTATTTGCAAATTTTCCTATTCCATTAATTTCAACATATTTTTTATCAAATATTTTGAGGTAATTTGATGATCTTCTGGATGTTTGCAGATCAAAAACTTTTTCAATTGAATGAACATCTAACTTCCTTTTTATTCTAAAAATATCAAATGAATATATTATAGATCTTTTTATAGTAATTATTTGATCAAACCATTTAGATTTTTCAAAAAATAATTCATATGGTTTTTCGGTTAATAACAAAATTTTTTTTTTTTTGAATTTCTTTATTATCGAATAGATGGCATTCAACGATAAAACAATGTCACCAAGTCCACCAAACTTAATTATTAATATTTTCTTTTCTTGCAATTAATTCCTCATAAACCTCGATAGTTTTTTTAAGCATTAGATTTAGATCAAACTTTTGAATAACTCTTTTTCTTGCATTCTTCCCGATTTGATCTTTTTTTTCTTGTTTGAGTCCCAATACATAAATAATTTTTTCTCCTAATGATTGCGAATTATTTGGTTCTACTAACCAACCGGTAATATTATTTTCTATAATCTCTCTAGAACCTCCGTGATTTGAGGAAATTATTGGTTTACCCATTGCAGATGCCTCGGCGGAAATTCTTCCAAAAGCTTCAGGTTCGGTAGAGGTTGATAGGATAATGTCTGCAGTTGAATAAACGGCAGGCATATCATTTAGGTTTCCACAAAAAAATACCTTGTTTTCTAGCTTTAATTTTTTAATCTTACTTTTTAGTTTTTTTGTGTAATTTTCTTTACCATCTTCAGAGCCAACAAAAACTATCATAAAGTTTAATTCGGGTTTCTTTTTATTAATGTAATCTATGGCATCGATTGCAACATTGTGACCTTTCCAGCCTGTGATTCTAGCTGGGAGAATAATAATGTGTGTGTTTTCAGGAATTGATAAACTAGAAAGAAAATTTTCTTTTCTAATTTCCGATACTGAAGATAGGTTAAAATAATTTGAATCAATGCCTCTATTAATTTGAACTAATTTATTTTTACTATCAGGAAAAAAATGTCTTACATGGCCATCTATAAATTTTGATATCGTAATAACGGAATCTCCATTAGTCATTACTTTATTATATGATCTTTTTAAAAAAAATTTACTGCCACTATAAGTTCCATGGTAAGTTGTTACTAAAGGAATATTCTTCCTTTTAATCAATCCAGAAAAACAAAGAGCTGGCCATCTACTCCTAATATGAATCAAATCTGGCTTTATTTGATCGATCAATCTTTTAAATTTTATTCTATTTATCATGAAATTAAACAACCCTTTCTTATCTAATTTCATTTTATAATGATCAACTCCTTTATACTTATACTTTTCAGCCATCTCTCCTCCAGATGAGAGAATTAATGATTTAAAACCTCTTTCTGACAGCTCTCTGGCAACATCCAAGGTACCTCTTTCAACGCCACCGTTAATTTTTTTTAGAGAGGGAACTATTTGTAAAATTTTTTTCATTTTCTTGTAATTCAAACAAGTGCTGTAATCCTAATTTATAATTTCTGAATTTAGGTGTCCAATTTAATATTTTTTTTATCTTATAATTATTAACCCTCTTGTTATCTTTATAAAAACTTTTGACCTTTTTATCTATTTCTTGTTCATCAAAATTTATTGTCTTTATATTATCAATTCCACAGAGTTTTGCTGCATAACTAACAATTTTGGCCGATTCAGTAGGCAAATCATCTGTTAAATTAAAAACTTCGCCAGGTGTTTGCATTTTTGTACTTTGTATTATTGCATCAGCAATGTCTTCAACAAAAACCCTAGAAAAATAATGTCCTTTCTTATTAATTTTCAAAATTGAGCCTTTTGCAAATTTTTCAAAAACTGATCTTCCTGGACCATAAATACCAGGTAACCTAAAAATATGAATAGGAACTTTATATTTTTTAAATAACTCTAAGTGTTGCGACTCAGAGAGAAGTCTCAGCCTACCTCTATTTGTTTTAGGTTTTAGTTGAGATTGTTCATCAACCCAATCGCCTGAATGATCACCATAAACACTTGTAGAAGAAAAGTACCCATACCAAATTAATGATTTATTAATTGAAATAATATTTTCTTTGAATTTTTTGATAGTTAGATCACCACTTTCTTTTGGGGGAATTGAATTTAAAATATGAGTGGTGTTTTTAAAATATTTCTTTTTATCATTTACAATATCTCTGAATAATAACCTCTTAATATTAAATTTACTGTCAAAGTTTTCAGGCTTGATAAAATTATTATGTGTACAAATTATCTCAGCATTCTGAGGTAAAAGTGGAATAATATATTTAGTACAATAACCTGCCCCAAAAAAAATTATTTTCATTATAAATCACTAATAATCATATTTCTTATCCAATCAAAAGAGGGATGATTTGAAAGCTCCTTGTGCCATAACATTTTAGTTTGTCTTTTTTCTAAATCTATTGGTAAATCAGAAATAGAGAAACCATAATTTTTTGACATTCTTTTTGCAGTTTCTGATGGTAAAGTTAAAACTAGATCTGAATTTGCTAAAATTGATGGTGCTAGAGTAATTAGATCAATTCTTACAAAAATATTTCTCTCAAGATTTAATTGACTCAAAGATCGATCAATTGGCGCTACGGGCGCATCAACTGGAGCTACTCTTAAATGTTTTATAGAAAGATATTGTTTAATAGAGAGTTTTTTTTCATTCGCAAATTTATGTGATTGATTCATCATGCATACATAGTTTTCATTAAATAAATTTATAGATCCAAATCGGCTAGGTACCATTTCAAATCTCCCTATTGCAAAGTCTATATTATTACTATCAAGTAATCTTATTGCTTCTGAACCTTGCTCTGACCTTATTCTAAGAGAGGAACCTGGCGAATTACTCTCTATGAAACTAACTAGATTAGGTAGAATTAATGGAGCAACATCATCAGAAATTGAAATTCTGAAAAGTGTATTTGTTTTTTTTGGATCGAAATTTATTGATGATAATGATAACTCTAACTCATTTAGTGCTCTTCTGATAGGTGTTGCCAATTCAATTGCTCTCGGAGTAGGTCTCATTCCTCTAGGACCTCTTATAAACAAATCATCTTTTATTAGATATCTTAATCTATTCAATGCATTACTCATTGCTGGTTGAGTAATTCCAATTTTTTTACTTGCTTTTGTAACATTCTTTTCTTCATAAAGAGTTCTAAAAACAACTAAAAGATTCAAATCAAAATTTTTTATATTCATATTATGAATTATAGAAAAATAAGATTATAATTTAAAGAAATTTCTTATATTCTTATTTTACACTATCATTTAAATAAATAAAAAAAATGTAAATGTGTTTTTAATTGTTCTATTCTCTTTAATTCAGGGATTTACTGAATTTCTTCCAGTTAGTTCCCAGGGTCACTTGATACTTTTCAACCGTTTTTACGATATAAGTTATTTGTCAAGCTTAACTATTTTAGAAGCAAATATAATCGCACACTCTGGCTCACTTTTAGCTATATTAATTTATTACTACAAAATTATAAAAAATTTATTGTTATCAGTTAAAAATATTCTAAGACCAGACATTGAAAAACATGCAAGCCTGCTAATTTTTTTATTTGTATCAACAATTCCAGTTATTATTCTTGGCTATTTTTTTGGTAAATATTTTGATTACGATAATGAAAGAATACTTTTAATTATAGGTATCACAAGCGTTGTATTCGGTTTTATACTTTTGATCTTGGATAAATATTGTCTATTAGTAAAAAATTTTGACGCTATGAATATCAAATCATCTTTATTTATCGGATCAATTCAATGCCTAGCATTAATTCCTGGCGTAAGCAGGTCTGGTGCAGTTCTAACAGCCATGAGGCTAAATGGTTATAATAGGGATTTTTGTATTCTTTACTCTAATTTGTTAAGTATACCTGTTCTTATAGGTGCAATTGCCTTCCTGCTTTTAAGTGATGCCACGCCATTTTATATTGATAATTTGCTAAACTTTGGAGCGATAATGATTTTCTTGCTTAGTTTTATTTTTTCAATAATTTTTATTCATTTTTTAGTTTTTTGGGTTAGAAAATCCTCGTTATTTATTTTCATGCTTTACAGGTTAATTTTTGGAACTTCTTTAATATTCTTGTCTTATTTAGGCTAAAGGTAATTCTTAACTATTGTCTCTAAAGATGAGGGGGTTTTAACAAAATCAGTTAAATTCCTTAGTCCTTTATTAGAAACACTGTCAAACATCAGCAATCTTACTTGGTCTTGAGTTAAGGGTTTATTTGGCAAAAATTCAAGAAAAAAGGCTAATATTTTTGCAAAGAAAAAAGGTATTGGAAAATAAATTCTTTTTCTCTTTTTATGACTCAAAATAATATCAAAAATTTGATCAAATGACTTTATGAAAGGGCCGGTAAGATCATATGTCTTATTTTTTTTGGTTGATACACAGATCAAAAAATGAATTAAATCACCCACATAAATTGGTTGAAACATTACTTTTTTTTTGAAATCAATATTTGGCATATTCGTTTTTGATAGAGTGATTTTTGGTGTACCTATTATAGGTAACACAGGGCTAAATTTAGACATTTTAGAAAAAAAATTAGTAAAATTATCCCCTCTACCAAAAACAACACCAGGTCTTACTATAACAGTGTTTGGAAAAATTTCTCTAACCTTCAATTCACCAGCATACTTAGATTTAGCATAATCTGAATCTTTTATTTTATTTACATTTAATGCAGATACATGAATGAAATTTCTGACTTTATTATCTTTCACCCCTTTGGCGATCATTTGGGGTATTTGGGTATGTACAAAATGAAATTTTGAATTCTTACTCTCAGCTAATATACCTACCAAGTTAAAAACGATATCACAGCCTTCTATACGACTATTTATATTTTTTTGATTGTATGAATCAACTGTTTCAAAGCTGACCTGACCAGGATCGTTTGCAAAAAAAAAGTTTTTTGAGTTTTTTAAGCCTCTAGTTACAATATGGATTTGACAAGCCTCTTCACATAGTCTTGCTATAAGATGAGAGCCTATAAAACCGCTTCCACCAAAAATGACGATTTTCTTACCACTTAAGCTAGAATTCATATATTATTTTTTCTAATTTTATTGTATCTTAAATATTAAGTAATATCATAATTAAGATTGTTCAAGAAATGAAAACTTATAAATTTGGTGAAACTAAAGTTTATTTGCATAAAAATGATCTGCCTAGTTCATTAAAATTTCCAAATGAAATTGCAATAGACACAGAAACCACGGGCCTTAATCTTGTCAGAGACAGATTATGCCTGATCCAAATTGCTTTTTCTAAAAATGAGTCCCATTTAGTAAAATTTGACAATTCTTTTTTTAAGAAAAGAAAAACTCCAAAGAATCTAGTTGCATTGCTTAGTGATAAGAAAATTAAAAAAATTTTTCACTATGCCAGATTTGATCTTGCAATTATCAGAAAATCTTTTGGGTTCTATTGTGAAAATTTATTCTGCACAAAAATAGCTTCTAAGCTTGTAAGAACCTATACCGACAGACATGGACTAAAAGATTTATGCAAAGAAATTCTGGGAGTTGATCTCAACAAAGCTCAACAGTCGAGTGATTGGTCGTCTGAAGAATTATCAGATCAACAAATAAAATATGCTTCATACGATGTGATTTTTTTATTTAAATTAAAAGAAATATTAAATTTAATGCTTATTCGAGAGGATAGACAACAACTATCCCAAATAATTTTTAGTTTTCTAAAAACAAGAATAGAGTTGGATTTTATGGGGTGGATAGATAGTGATATTTTTGCACATTAATTTTTTGTTATGGATTTAAAAGTTGGTAAAAATGTTCTTGATCTTGAGATAAAAGCTCTTGAACTACTTAAAAAAAATTTAAATGAGACATTTAAAAAAGTAGTGAATTTACTTTTTAAGACTAAAGGTAAAATCATTATTTCAGGAATTGGGAAAAGTGGCCATATTGCCTCAAAGATTGCTTCAACTCTCTCATCAGTTGGATCACCTTCATTTTTTATTCATCCATCTGAAGCAAACCATGGTGATCTTGGAATGATAAAGAGAGAGGACTGCGTTATTTTAATTTCTAATTCTGGAGAAACATTAGAATTAATTAATTTAATATTATATTGCAAAAAAAATAAAATCCCAATAATTGCTATCACAAGCGAGGGTGAAAGCACACTTTCCAAAAGCTCTAATTTCACAATATTAATACCAAAAAACATCGAGGCTTGCCCACTAGAACTAGCACCCACAAGTTCAACAACCTGTACCCTTGCTCTAGGTGATGCTTTGGCAGTTACATTATTAAAAAAAAGAGAATTTACCTCAAGGGATTTTTTAGAACTTCATCCTGGGGGTAAACTAGGAAAAATTCTTCAGACTGTAAGTGATGTTATGAAGAAAAAAAAACTAATGCCATTGATAAATGATCACCAAAAGGTAAGTGAGGCAATTTTGGAGATGACTTCAAAAGGACAAGGGTGTGTTGGAGTATTATCTAAAAAAAAGAAAAAACTTATTGGTATTATTACTGATGGCGATTTAAGAAGACATATGTCTTCAAATCTTCTTGAAAAAAAAGTTACTGATATAATGACAAAGAATCCAAAAACATTATCACCTGAAACTTTGGTTTCAGAAGCCTTAAATCTAATGAACAAACAATCGATAACAAATTATTTTATAACCAAAGGGATGAAACCCCTAGGAATAATACACTTACATGATATTTTAAAATAAAATTTAACAAAAATGCGTTACTCATATTTCATAAAGTTGCTTAAGTACCTTCTAATCAGCATTTCATTTGCTATTTTATTTTTGTTAGTTTTTAAGAGTATATCTTTTGATAAAAAAACAGAAAGTCTGGTATCTTTTGAAAGTCAAGAATTTTCAGCTGCTCGACAAATTTTATCTAAACCTTTATTTATTGGTATTGATAAAAAAAAACAACCATTTAGGATCTCTGCCAAAAAAGCAACTCGAATGAATACAAATCAAGATGTTTTCAATCTGGAGGAACCAGAAGGAGAAATAGAGACTAAATCAGATAAATTTTTTATGAAAGGTAAATTTGGAGTATTTAATAATAAAGATCAAATTCTTCAAATTCAGGGTGATGTGAAATTGAGAAATGAGAATTCCCTAAATTTCAATACCTCAGAAGCTAATTTTGATTTCAAAAACGAAATACTTTCTGGAAATAAAAAAATCGTAGGTAAAAAGGATAATTCAACAATTATTTCAGAAGGCTTCAAGATGATTAATAAAGAGAATAAAATCATTTTCACTGGTAAATCGAAATTAATACTCCCAGGTAATTAAATATTATGTTCTTTAAATTTTTTTTATTTTTGCTTTTATTTTTTTCTAATTGTTTATCACAACAAATTATTAACCAACAACAAGGTGATCAACCAATCGAGATTTATGCCGAAAAGGGAATAGAATGGCATAAAAATGAAAAAAAATATCTAGCTATTGGCAATGCCAAAGCCACAAGTGGATCCATGTCATTGAAATCTGATACAATCGAGGCATTTTATACAGAAAAATCAGATTCAAGTATGGACATAAAATTAGTTAAGGCAAAAAAAAATGTAGTAGTTGAAGATGAAAGTTTGATAATTACTGGGGGAAGATTAGCAGAATACAATTTAAAAAAAGATTATTTTTCAATTTTTGGAAAAGAAATCATATTAACTTCAGATCAAAACAAACTTTATTCAAATGAAAAGTTAGAATACTGGAGACAAAAAGGTATAGCCATAGCTACCGGAGATGCTATTGCTAAAAAAGGCAGCGAATTTACCATTAAAGCAGATAAACTTGTATGGTATTTGAATGAATTAGAAAAAAAAATGAATGTGAAAAAAATATTTGGCTTTGCTAATGTTTCTATCAGCTCTCAAAATGAAGTAGCTTTTAGTGACAAAGCTCTTTATAATAGAGAGACAGGTATTTGTAAATTGTTTGGAAATGTTAAATTGCAAAAAGGTGAAAGTTTTTTAACGGGTGATTACGCTGAGGTTGATTTAAATCGTGGAATAAGTAAGTTACTTCCAGCACCCAACATCAAAAACTTTAATGAAAATAGAGTCAGAGCTTTAATTGATAAAAAAGAAAATCAGTAAAAATATGAGTCAAATCGACATTCCATTTGTTGCAGTTCATAATCAAGGCCTGGAAATAAAAAAAATAACTAAATCATATAATAACAAGCGAATTTTAGATAATGTATCTCTTAATCTTAATAGAGGCGAGTCAGTGGCATTATTGGGTCCTAATGGGGCTGGAAAAACAACCTTATTTTACATTATGATGGGGTTAATTAAACCGGATAATGGGTCAATTTTCCTAGATAAAAATGATATTTCTGAACTCCCAATGTACAGAAGGTCAAAAATGGGACTTGGTTATTTGCCTCAAGAATCATCTATATTTAGAGGAATGAATGTAGAAGAAAATATTCTTGCTATACTACAAAAATCACCAAAATCTTCTGAAGAAAAGTTAAAAAACTTAAATAGTCTATTAGCAGAATTTGGAATAGAGCATATAAGATTTGCTCCATCGATGTCTTTATCAGGAGGAGAAAGAAGAAGACTTGAAATAGCTAGATGTCTTGCATCCAACCCAAATTTTGTTTTGCTTGATGAACCACTAGCAGGAATTGACCCAATAGCAATTCAAGATGTAAAAGATTTAATTCAAAATCTAAAAAATAGAAACATTGGTGTTATAATTACCGATCACAATGTTAAAAGCACATTAGAAATTGTTGACAGAGCATATATTATTTTCGAAGGAAAGGTTCTATTTGAGGGTAAGCCTGATGAGATTGTAAATAACAAAAATGTTAGGACATTCTACTTAGGACAAAACTTTTGAATCTAAGCAATAATATTTCGATTACAGGTAAACAAACAAAAGTAGGTTTATCATTATCAGAATATGTATCCAAAATACTCAAGACAACTCTAAAAAAGTACTTTAAGAAATTTATTAGTGCTAATGTTATTTTTTCAAAAGATAGATTTAATTTTAAATGTGAAATAAGTATTCATATAGAAGGATCTATATTTGTCAAAGGCAATGCTCTAAGTAATGACGCTTATGGGGCATTCAACATCTCCAATGAAAAAATAAAAAAAAGACTAAGAAGGTATCACCGAAAACTTATAGATCACAGATCAAAAAATTCTAAATCTATAAAATTTCTTCAAGCAAATGAATATATTATAAAAGATCCAGAAAAAAATAGTTATAATAATAATATTGATGAACCTGTGATAATATCAGAGTCAGAGGAAATTATAAAAACAATATCGGTAAGTGAAGCCATTATGTTAATGAATCTTAATGATCAAAATTCTATATTCTTTAAAAATACCCAGTCGAAAAGACTAAATATTTTATTTAGAAGATCAGATGGTAATATAGGCTGGTTAGACCCCAAGAAAAAGATATGAAGCTCAACGAATTTATTTCATTAGGATCAATTTATGTGGATGTAGATGCTGATAGTGTAAAGAATGTTTTCAAAAAAATATCAATCTTTTTTTCGAAAAGAGATAAACAAAAAGCAATGACTATAAACGAAAAGCTGAATGAGAGAGAAAGATTGGGTTCCACTGGTGTTGGAAATGGGATTGCTATTCCTCATACAAAAATACCAGGTTTAAAAAAAACTCAAGTTATTTGCTTAAAATTGATTTCAGCAGTGGATTTTTCAGCATCAGATAAAAAAGGTGTCGATATTGTTTTTTCAATTATTGCACCAGAGAATTCTCAGTCAGAGCATCTGTTAATTTTATCATCGATATCTAATTTCTTGAAAAACAAGAACTATGTAAATAAGCTTAGAGAGCTTAAGGAACCACAAAAAATTCTCACATTATTTTCTAAAGTTTAATGTAGACTAATATATCTTAAACCTGATTGCATGATTGCTGCAATAGCTGCTTCCTTACTATCAAATGCAGCAAGTTGAGTACCATCAGATCCATAAACTGAAAATACATCGGTACTGTAGTTATTTTCCTCATGAATTTCCTTTTTCACAAAGGCATAACTTGAGGATTCGTTATCACTGAATAGATCTTCTGATGAATTATCTTTATCTATTGGATTTACCATTTTCAAAACTTATTAATTTATCTTTAATCTTATTCCTATTATCCTTTATTTCAATCTTTTTTGATTCCTCACTATTAATAGGTTGTGATAAATCAACAAAAAGCAATCCATTTTCCATAGATGCTTCCTCAACAACTATTCCCTCGGCTAGAATAAAATTTCTTTGAAATTGTCTAGTTGCGATTCCTCTATGGATATATATTTTATCACCATCCTCATCAGACTTGGCTCCTCTGATTTGTAATTGGTTGCCCTCCAGGCTAATCTCTAAATCTTTTTTTTCAAAACCAGCAACTGCTATTGTTATTCTCAAAAGACTTGCTGAAAGTTGTTCTATGTTGTAAGGAGGATATGAGTCAGAGGATAATTTGGAAATTCTATCTATCGTTCTTTCGAACTGTTCAAATCCTAAAAGAAATGGACTATTAAAAACTGACATTATATTTTACATCCTCTTTAAAAATGAGCGATCTATTAAGAACCTACAAAAAAGCATTCTTATCTATTATTTATATTAGATAAAAGAATTTTTCAACTAATTTTTTTGTGAAATTTTTGAGATCATAGCATTCGAAGCTGTTGAAGAAAATGGTGGAGCTGGACGGGATCGAACCGACGACCTTCTGAATGCCATCCAGACGCTCTCCCAACTGAGCTACAGCCCCAAGCCTATTCTTCATTCTTTTCGATTTCGATAATTTCATCAACTTGTTCATCATCGTCTGAATTAACATCTTCAATATTTTCTGTAACTTCAATTTCTTCAATTTTCATATCTTCAACTTCACTTTTTTTTTCAACTTTTGCTACTTTTGGTGGACGCCCTCTTTTTGACACATTTGTTAATAAGGAGTTAACATCTGCGCCACAATTTGGACAAACGATGGGAAACTTCCCAAAATCAAAAAACAAGGTACTACACTGAGTACATTTTCTTTTAGCACCTTTATCAAAATCTTCCATTTTAAAATTCCCTTAATAGAATAAATAATTTATAAATTTAATATTAGAATGAAGAAAACTATTACTCTTAAATCATCTAAATGTAAATCCCTAAAAGGAATATTACATGTACCCTCAGACAAATCAATATCAATAAGAGCTTTATTAATTGGATCAATTTGTTTTGGTAATACCAAAATATTCAACTTGCTACAATCTGATGATGTAATGAATACTCTTAAATCATTAAGAAAACTTGGTGTAAAAATAAAAAAACATAAAAATTTTTTTGAAGTCTATGGGAATGGTGGTTATTTTTGTGAACCGAAAAGCGATTTATATATGGGGAATTCAGGGACAGGGTCCAGACTAATTTGTGGATTAATATGTAACAGAGGTATCAATGCAAAAATTACAGGAGATGTTTCACTTTCTTCAAGGTCAATGATCAGAATAATCGAACCTTTATCAAAAATGAATGCAAAATTCAAACATAACAATGGCTTCCTCCCTATACTAATTGAAGACAATTATAATTCAACTATACCTATAAATTACGATTTAAGAATAGGTTCAGCACAAATTAAAAGTGCAATTTTACTAGCTGGTCTTAATGTTAAGGGGACAATAAAAATTAAAGAGAACTACCCAAGTCGAAACCATACAGAAATTATGTTGAAGTTTTTAGATGTTAAAATAAAAAAATCTAAAAAAATAATTTCACTTGAAGCCCCTAACTTTATAAAACCCAAGGATCTCCATATTCCTGGTGATTTTAGTTCTGCAGCATTTGTTATAGTTGCTACATTAATTACAAAACAAAGTAATATATGTATTAAAGATGTGGGTTTAAATTATTTTAGAACCGGGTTGATAGATGTTTTAAAAAAAATGAATGCAAAAATTTATATTGAAAACAAACGAAGTTTAAATGGAGAATTAATTGGTGACATAAAAATTAAAAGCTCAAAATTAAATTCAGTGATAGTTAGCCAGAAAATCTCTCCAAGGTTAATTGATGAATACCCTATTCTTTTTGTAGCGGCATCTTATGCATCTGGAATTTCAAAATTCTATGGTTTAAGTGAATTAAAATTAAAAGAAAGTGACAGATTAAAAACAATGGCAGATGCTTTGAAAAACGCTGGCGTTAGAATACTAGAAAATGAGGATTCTATAGAAATTCATGGCAAAGAAAAAAATATTGGAGGAAATATTGTTCAAACAAGTTTTGACCACAGGATAGCTATGTCCATGTTGGTTTTTGGTTTGGGAAGCGAAAAATCTATTAAGATTGACGATATGAAAATGATAAATACATCTTTTCCAAACTTCAAAGAAATATTAGAAAAAATTGGAGCTAAAATTGAACACATTCGTAAATAAAAAACCAGTGGTTGCAATTGACGGTACTGCAGGATCGGGAAAGGGTGAATTAGCAAAAAAAATAGCAAAAATTTTAGGTTTCGATCATTTAGATAGCGGAATATTATATAGAATTTATGCCTACGAATTCATTAGACAAGGTGGAACATTAAAAAACTTAAGCTCAATTGAAATTGATTTAAACGCATTTTTGAAAAAAAAAAACTCAACCTTAAATCTTAGAACAGAAAAAGTTACAAAGATTGCATCTATAATAGCAAAAGAGAGTTTCGTTCGAGAAAAATTAATTTCTGTCCAAAGAAATTTTGCCGACTGCCCCCCCAGCGGAAAAGGTTCGGTAATTGATGGTAGAGATATAACAACAAAAATTACACCAAATGCTGAAATTAAGTTTTATTTAGATGCCAAAATAAATATAAGGGCAAAAAGACGCCAATTGCAACTTGGGCTTGAGGACAAGGATTTTTCCAAAATTTTGAGTATGATGAGCAAAAGAGATAAACAAGATAAAAGTAGGAAAATTTCTCCATTAATAAAAGCTGAAGATAGTTTTTTCATTGATACTACAAATATTACAGAATTGGATGTCTTGAATTCAGCAATAAAGTATATCAAAGAAAAAACTGATTTCATTTAGTCATTGCATATGTTTTGAAAATTTTGTAAAGGTATCTCAGTTATTTTGAGGAAATTATATTGGAAGAAAATTTTAGTGAGTTATTAGAAAAAAGTCTTGTCGACTTTAAGTACAAAGAAGGCCAGATAATTAAAGGTACAGTTATGGCTGTTAAAAATGATACAGTGGTTGTTGATGTTGGCCTTAAATCAGAAGGAAGAATACCATTAAAAGAATTTCATTCCCCTGGAGAAGATCACAGTGTAAATATTGGAGATAAATACGATGTATACCTTGAAAAACTTGAAAATAAAGAAGGTGAAGCATTGCTTAGCAGAGAAAGAGCTAGAAAAGAAGAATCCTGGAGCAATTTAGAAAAACTTCAAGACGCAAAACAACAAATAACTGGAATTATTACTGGAAGAGTAAAAGGTGGTTATGCTGTAGATATTAGTGGTGCTGTAGCTTTTCTTCCTGGTAGTCAAGTTGATCTAAAACCAATTAAAGATATTTCACCTCTTCTCAACAAACCCCAACCAATGGTAATTCTAAAAATGGATAAGCTGAGAGGTAATATTGTAGTTTCAAGAAGAGCTTTACTTGAAGAATCAAGAAAAGCAGACAGAAGTAAGCTCTTATCAGATATCAATGAGGGAGATAAGTTAAAGGGGACTATTAAAAACATTACTGATTATGGAATTTTTGTTGATTTAGGCGGCTTAGATGGACTAATTCATGTCACTGACCTATCTTGGGAAAGAGTAAATCATCCTTCAGAAAAATTCAATGTTGGAGAAGAAATAGAGGTTGTGGTAACCAAACATGACAAAGAAAATAATAGGATTAGTCTAGGGCTCAAACAACTTTCCGAGGATCCTTGGAAGAATGTAGAAAAAGAATATAAAGTTGGTTCTAAAATCAAATCTAAGATATCAAGTGTGGCAGACTATGGAGCTTTTGTTGAACTGGCCAAAGGTGTAGAGGGCTTAATCCATTCCTCAGAAATGAGTTGGGTAAATAAAAATGTAAATCCAAACTCATTGCTTAAACCTGGAGATGAGGTTGAAGTAATGATTCTCGAGATTGATAATATCAAGAGAAGAATTAGTCTTGGAAGGAAACAATGCATGGAAAACCCTTGGAAGATTTTTTCAGAAAAAAATAAAAAAGGCGATATTGCTGAGGGTAAAGTTAAAAATATAACAGATTTTGGCATTTTCGTTGAGCTATCGAATGACCTTGATGGTTTAATTCATTTATCAGATATATCATGGAGGGACTCTGGTGAAGAAGAAATAAAGAAATTTAAAGTCGATGATTCTGTAAAATTTAAAATATTAGAAATCGACCTAGAAAAAGAAAGAGTTTCTTTGGGTATTAAGCAGCTAATAAAAGATACATCAACTACTGATAAATTAGTTGGAAAAATTGTTACTGGAGTTATCCAAAAGATTGATAAAGATAAAATTGAAGTTGTGTTTGATGGAGAAAACAAAGGTTTCATTAAAAAAACTAATCTTGCAAAAACTAAATCAGAGCAAAATACAGAGAGATTTGCACTTAAAGAAAAGATTGATGCCAAAGTTACAAAAAAACCTAACAAAAATCAGTTATATGAATTATCAATCAAAGATTTAGAAATTCAGGAAGAAAAACAGGCTTTAAAAGAATATGGATCTTCATCTTCCGGAGCTAGTATTGGTGAAATAATCGGCGCTGCCCTGGAAGAAGATAAAAAGAAAAATAGTAAACCAGAAAATGAAAAAAAATGATTTTTTAAATCAGTATCTTTCCTCAAGAAAATCTCTAATTAAAAAAACTCTAATTACTTTTTTATTTCTATTCATATTATCATTTATATTATTTAATAAAAAACATGATAGTCCTTTCGTAGGAAAAATTTCTCTTGAGGGTATAATTAAAGATAAATTTGAGATTTTAGAAGAAATTGAAAACATTCAGAATAATGAAAATGCAAAGGGCTTGCTAATCATTGTTAATAGTCCTGGAGGGACTTTTGTAAGCAGCAAAGAGGTTTACAATGCAATTGAAGAAATAAGTAAAAAAATTCCTACTGCTGTATATATGAGAGAAATTGCAACATCAGGAGCATACTTAGCTGCCCTAGGAGCAAATAGAATATTTCTCAGTGAGGGTACAATAACTGGATCAATTGGTGTAATACTACAAACTGCTGATTTTACAAATCTTTTAGAAAAATTGGGTATAAATCCACTTGTTGTAAAAAGTGGCGATCTTAAGGCAGTTCCTAATCCAATTGAAAAAATTGATGAGAAAAAACTGAGTTACATCAATAAAATTATTTCTCAAATGCAGTCACAATTTCTAGAAACTGTAAAAAAAACAAGAAATATTAATGAACAAACAATTGAACTCATTTCTGATGGAAGAATTTTTACTGGTAATCAAGCTAAAAAATTAAATTTAGTTGATGAACTTGGGTTTGAGAATGACGCTTTAGATTGGATAAAGAATGAAGCAGGACTTGATAACAATGTAAAAGTTATTGACTTTGATGATGATAATAATATTTTTAGTACTATTAACTTAGATATTTTAAGAAAAAAGATAAATGGTTTTGATTTGAGCTTTAATAATGGAATCTTAGCCATCTGGGTACCGGGTCTATGAAAAAATCAGATATTCTTCTAGCTTTAGAAAAAAAGTTTGACTATCTCCCAAAAAGAGAAGTTGAAAGAACACTTGAAAAAATTTTACATAATTTTGTATCTAATTTATCTCAGGGTAATAGAATAGAGATAAGAGATTTTGGAACATTTTCTACAAGACTAAGAAAAGCAAGAACCGGAAGGAATCCTTCCACTGGAGAAACGATTGAAATAAATGATAAGCATTTGGTTCATTTTATACCAGGAAAAAAATTAAAAAAGCTTATAAATGAAGAATAAAATTAAAAAAATTATCAGCTTCATTATTTTTTTTTTTTTCTGTTTTTTTTTGTGCTCTTCTCGATATCAAACAAGTACCTCATAAAAGTTAATTTTTTCCCATTACCATACATTTTAGAGACTCCTCTTTATCTTATTTTACTGATAGTTTTTTTTGTTGGGGTAATTTTAGGTTTTTTGTTTAGTTATGCGAGAAAGTTTTTTTAAAATGAATTTAAAAGATTATATATTTTGTGCCTTAGATTTTTCTGATCTTAATCAAACTATTGAATTTACTGATATAATAAAGAATGACATTGGTGGTATAAAGTTAGGTTTAGAATTTTTTGCAAACAACGGACCATCTGGTGTTGAAAAATTGAAGAAATTCAAATTACCAATTTTTTTAGATTTAAAACTCCATGATATTCCAAATACTGTAAAAAATACTGTAAAAAATATTTTAAAATTGCAGCCTGATTACTTGACTATTCATCTTAGTGGTGGAAGAAAAATGCTTGAAGAAGTAAACAAAATAAAAAAAAACACCAAAATAATTGGCGTATCTATGCTTACAAGTCTAGATAAAAAAGATCTTAAAGAAATAGGATTAGAATTAACAGAAAAAGAATATGTTAAAAATCTTGTAGCTTTAGGAATTGATGCTGGAGTTGATGGTGTCGTAACATCACCTGCAGAGGCAGAATTACTCAGAAAAGAATTTTCAAAAAAATTAATTTTAGTTACCCCTGGAATAAGGTTGCCCAATACTGATCTAAACGACCAAAAGAGATCTCAATCACCAGGTTTAGCTATTAAATCTGGTTCTTCAATGCTGGTGATTGGCAGACCAATCACAAAATCTACAAAACCAGTCAAAATAATTAAATTAATTATGAAAGATATAGAGGAAAAAATTGGAAGTTAAAATTAAAATTTGTGGTATTAATAACGAGAAGGTTGCAAAAGCCTCAAAAGATGCTGATTTTGTTGGGTTTGTTTTTTATCAAAAATCACCAAGATTCGTTGATGCAATAAGAGCGAGAGAAATATCAAAAATAATTAGAAATAATCAAAAAAAAGTAGGACTTTTTGTAAATGCAGATATTAATGTCATGCAACACATAATCGAGTATGTTGGATTAGATATAATTCAACTTCATGGAAAAGAATCTATAGATGAAATAATCGAAATCAAACAAAGATTGAATATACCCATAATTAAGGCTATATCTGTTTCTGATAAAAATGATGTTAGATTATCAAAAAAATTTGAAAATTGTTGCGATATGATTCTATTTGATACAAAACCAAATACATATGATCTCCCAGGCGGAAGTGGAAAATCTTTTGATTGGAATCTATTAGAAAACTCTAAACCCAGTATAAAATGGATGCTTGCTGGAGGGTTAGATATTAAAAATGTAAAAGATGCAATTTCAAAAACAAAAGCATCGATAATAGATGTCTCCTCAGGAGTTGAAAAAGAAAGAGGCATAAAATGCGAAAAAAAAATAAAGGAATTTATAAGGTATGTTAAAAAAAATTAGTTCATTTAATAAAAAAGTGAATTTTGAAAAATTTCCTGACAAATTTGGAAGATTTGGAAAGTTTGGAGGTCGTTTTGTAGCCGAGACACTTATGCCCTTATTATTGGAAGTTGAAAAAGAGTATAAAATAGCAAAAAAATCAAAAGAATTTAAAAAGAATCTTGACTATTATTTCAAAAATTATGTTGGTAGACCAAGTCCACTATATTTTGCAAGTAGAATTTCAGAGAGAATAAATAATGCTAAAATATACTTTAAACGCGACGAACTAAATCACACTGGTGCTCACAAAATTAATAATTGTATCGGACAAATTCTTCTAGCAAAACGAATGGGGAAAAAAAGAATCGTTGCTGAAACAGGGGCTGGACAACATGGACTTGCCACAGCAACAGTTTGTGCATTATTCAACCTCAAGTGTATTGTTTACATGGGTGAAACTGATATCAAAAGACAAGCGCCTAATGTTTTTAAAATGAAATTACTTGGCGCAGAAATAAGATCTGTCAAATCAGGAACTGCAACCCTAAAAGATGCAATGAATGAAGCTCTTAGAGACTGGGTATCTAATGTTAATGATACTTTTTATGTAATTGGAACTGTGGCTGGGCCTCACCCATACCCTATGATGGTTAGAGATTTTCAATCAATTATTGGAATCGAAGCAAAAAAGCAAATCCTTAAATCAGAAAAAAGAATGCCAGACTTATTGATCGCTTGCATTGGAGGGGGATCAAATGCACTAGGTTTATTTTATCCTTTTTTAAACGACTTAAAGGTTAAAATCATAGGAGTTGAAGCGGGTGGGGAAGGCACTTCATCTTCTAAACATGCTGCTTCCCTTTCTAAAGGAAAACCTGGCTTCCTTCATGGTAATTACACGTATTTACTTC